>Ga0302309_10000264_pt1 | contig 67989 bp, 48 predicted proteins | sample III_Palsa_N1_1_FD_200453 | JGI IMG/M metagenome (GOLD analysis project Ga0302309, IMG submission 200453) | Peat permafrost microbial communities from Stordalen Mire near Abisko, Sweden - III_Palsa_N1_1 | ecosystem: Environmental > Terrestrial > Soil > Palsa > Peat permafrost | place: Sweden...
GTGTGTTATAACAAAGCGATAGGGTTGCATGGTGCATAAACACACCCCTGCAATTGCTCAAGGCTTACACACCCCCTCTGCGCCACCGCTGAAGCTAAGGCGGCACGCGGTCGAGAGGGGAATTTTTAAAACAACTCTTTTTAAAAGCAATTTCCCTTGCGTCGAAAGCCTTACGGAAGTTACCCACCGATGACTTATAGCATATGATAAATACCGCTATTTCATTGCAGTCATCCCCGGCATCGGCATTGGCGGCATATCCGTTTTAAATTTGAGCTGTTTTAAGTGGATAACTGTTAGCTTATCGCTGTTCTCGGTAACCTGCAGAAATTGATCCGGCGATACATTATGAAAATGCTGAACTGTTCCGCTCCCGGCCCAACGGATCTCTATATCATCTATCATTTTAGCCTGCCCGATACCCATCTCCTGCCGTAACGGCGACGAACCAAAGCTACCGCCTGAATTTACGTCCTTATAAACGCTGCGCTGAACGCCGTTCTCGGTAAATGTGAGTTTTATGCGCGAGCCTATTGCCGACTTATTCGCTTTTATACCCACCAGCTTTAAACCTATCCAGTTATTGTTATTTTGACCGGGGTTGAGGTACAAAGCGCTGGTATAAGCATCGCCTATATAAGCGCCGCCCATTTCTATAAAAATATCCTGCAACCCATTGTTCCTGAAATCGGCAAAAGAAACGCCATGGCCTTTTTGCAAATTGCCCGTGCGGGAAGAGGTGGTAACGTCAGCAAATGTTTTCCCGCCGATGTTCCTGAATAGCTTATTAGGCACCAAAGAACCAAAGTCAGGATTTCCGGTACCGAAATACATATCCGGGTAACCGTCATTGTCAATATCGCCGAAGTTGCCGCCCATACTGTAAACCACCTTATTTAGCCCGGCTTCGCGGGTTACATCGGTAAAAGTACCGTTGTGGTTATTGCGGTACAAAAACACATTACCTGCATCAGGCACAGGTTTACCCAATGCCTCCGCAGCTGCATAATAGCCCAACGGCCTGTCGAAATTATAGCCGCTCACCAAAATATCCGGCCAACCGTCATTATTATAATCATAAAACCATGTAGTGAAAGTGCTCACTTTTTTATTCGCAAAACCAGCCATTACGGTAGCATCCTCAAAATCAACGTCTTTTCCACCTTTACATTTGTTTTTAAGCAGGTACTTTCTACCGCTCATAGTCGAAACGAATATATCCGGCCAGCCATCGTTGTTATAATCTGCTGCCGTTACCCCTTTCACAAAATCATTGATATTGCAATGGGCTTTAGCTGCCATTTCGATAAAAGTGCCATCATGGTTATTGATATACAGTTCGCATGGGTGGTTATTTTTGGGGTTGTTTGGCCCTAAACTTTCCATTCCTACAAAAACATCAAGCCAGCCGTCGTTATTAAAATCGCCCCATACGGCGGTTTGTGTCGGGTGCATAAACTTCAACCCGGCAGAGATGGTAACATCGGTAAAAGTACCATCACCATTATTCCGCAGTAATGAACTCGGCTCATTACCAAAGCCATTGCGCAGCCAGCCGCCGCGCATTACAAAAATATCGGGTTTGCCGTCGTTGTTATAATCGGTTTGCTCCATATTCAGGCCGCCAACCATGTTCTCGAGGCCGCTATGGGCTGTGCGGTCGCTGAAAGTGCCATCGCCATTGTTATGGTAAAAATGCATGTGGTCTTTCAAATCCATACCCGATGTGATCACATCCAGGTAACCATCACCATCAAAATCCTCAACAATTGCGCCTCCTGCCCTGCTGTTCAGGTTAATACCAACTGCGGCAGCCACATCGGTAAATGGTTTAACCCTATTCGGACCGTCATCGGCATTCAAACCAGGTATAAGGTATTGAGGCGGAACCTGTTGCGGATAACCGCCCAAAGTCATAAACGCAATATTCAGCAGCCAGCGCGATTGCAGGTCATTAGGATCTTTCTCTAATATCTTTTCATAAATCTCAATAGCTTTTTTCGATCCCGTTTGAATTTTATGCACACCGCCATCCTTTATCGGGAATATACACGATGAGCCGTTGTGGTTCAGCATACAATTGGTACGCTCGCCCAGGCGCATATAGGCAATGGCTTTATCCGGCAGAAAATTATTCACTGTCATATAATCGCGCTGTTTTTCAATTTGCGCGTAAATGTCTACCGATTGTTGTTCGCGACCCAATTGCAGGTCAAGGGCTGCCTTTTTTGAGAGTAGTTGAAGGTCGACAGTTGGCGAATCCATTTTGATCATCGAATCGACGGATGCCAGTTTTGCTTCCGAGCTGAAAGGGTTTTTGGAACTGGTATTCCGCTGATCGAGTTGCTGGAGCAGATCGGCCATTTGCTGATGGGCCGACTGTTTACATGATATGGTAAAAATGCATAAGCCGGCCAAAAATGCCAGGCCAAATTTTTCAGGTCGGGATAACACGATAAATATTTTTTAGTACTTAAAATTGGTTTTGCGGCGGTAAAAAATTGCTTAAAACCGCCTATTTATTTGCTAAAATAGGCTAAAAATTTAGCATTTTTTACTATTTTTTCTTTTTCACAAATAACAAAGCCATTAACGCACCCAAAAATGTAAGGCCGGCTGACAGGCGCAAAATATTTGCATAGGCATGGATAAAACCGTAATGATAGGCTTGCGTTATTTTTGGTTTGATAGCTTGGTCGATTCCTTGCGGGATTTTTGCATTGCCGAGGTTTGCAGCCTGCGCCATTATTTCCTGCTTCTGTTTAGGCTCAATATTGATATGCTGAATTTGCTGCTGCAAAGCACCGCTATAAAATAACACCGCCAATGCACCGAATATTGCATTGGCAAATACGCCCGAAATACGCGTCATAGCGTTATTTACGCCGGACGCTGTGCCTGAGAACTGATCGTTAACCGAACCCATTACCGCAGTGGTAAGCGGCGAAACCGTTAATGACATGCCCAGTCCAAAAACCAATACGCCGGGTAAAAAAGTTGTCCAATAATCTGTTGGGCCATTGGTTTGTTTGATAAAGGATAATATCAATAACCCCAATCCCGCCACACACGGCCCGGCAACCAGGAATAGTTTCGGGCCCAGTTTATCAGCTAAACTTCCAGCTAACCGGGCAAAGCTTATCATCAATATAGTAAACGGCAAAAACGTTAGCCCCGACTGAAACTGGCTGTAACCCTGTACCTGCACTAAGTCCAGCGACATAAACAACATCCCCGCTCCCAGCCCGGCATACAGAAAAAAGGTGAGCAAATTAGCGCCGCTAAACGTAGCGTTAGCGAATAAATGCAGCGGCATTATCGGATGGCTGCTTTTATTTTCGATGACAATGAACATAATAAGCAGTAGTAAACCCCCCACCAGCGAAATATAAACCTGTGGCCCAAAACCAACAGCAGGGATACGTAAAAAACCAAAAGTGAGTAATGCCAAACCCAGCGCTATACAGGCAGCGCCAGTGTAATCGATGCCTTTGTCCGCATTTTTGTCGCTTGTTTCATTTACCTTGAACCAGAGTATTATGAGTGCAGCTATACCTATCGGCACATTGATAAAAAATATATAACGCCATAAACCAGCATCCGCCAATGCTCCACCCAATACCGGGCCTCCCACGGTAACCACCGTTGTAAAAGCCGACCATGTGCCAATAGCCTTGCCGCGCTCTTTTCCATCAATAGATGAGGAAATGAGCGACAAACTGCCGGGGATCATCAACGCGCCGCCAACGCCCTGCAATATCCTGAAAATGATCAGGTAAATTACGCCCGGTGACAGGCCGCAAGCAGTTGAGCCTATAATAAATATGAATATACCGGCCATAAAAATCTTCTTCCGGCCTAATTTATCGCCCAGCGAGCCGCCGATCAGTATCAACGAGGCCAGCATAAGCAGGTAAGCATTTAATATCCAGAACAGGTCGGCGCCCGAGGCATTCAGGCTTTTTTGAAGGGCGGGTAATACCACGTTGAGCGCTGTACTATCTATAAACGCCATTGACGAAGCGAGTATGGCCGAAACCATTATCCATTTGCCCGCAGGGCTTTTAAGGGTTACTGTTGAAGGCATTTATATGAGGATGCGGTTGTACTAACCGAAGTTAAAGCTACTTATTCAAAATAATATCAATAGTTAATATTAAATATTTTTCCAGTTGCAATAAGTTTTATATTTGTTTGTACATTCCGCTTACTAAATCAATTTAAACCAATAAAAAACAACAAATTCAATGGATCCAGTGATCGTTGATATGCGTGGCCGGCGCATAGATATTCGGGGAGATAATGATGGAATCAAGCCTTATGTATATGTATGCGTAGTTGCATCGGTGTCTATTATACTGGGATTTATCTGGGATATTTCCTGGCATATGAGCATCGGCCGTGACCGTTTTTTTACACCGCCGCACTGTTTTATCTATGCCGGTGCTGTTATAGCGGGTTGCTTTTCGGGTTACCAGGTCTTAAGAATTTCATTTTGGGGAACACCCGCCGAAAAAGCAGGATCGATAAAATTTTGGGGGATATTTTACAGTTCGCTAGGCGGATTGCTATGCATTTGGGGCGCTATGGCCATGCTCACTTCGGCGCCGTTTGATAACTGGTGGCACAACACTTACGGCCTCGATACCAAAATATTTTCCCCGCCGCACACGCTCCTGCTCACAGGGATGATCACTATTCAAATAGGGGCATACGTTTCCGTAGTTGCTGCCGGGGCGGGTAAAACTTTCGACGCAAAAACAACAAAAAAACATAACTGGATATTCGCCATTGCCGCCGGTTCGGTACTGTCGACCCTGTTTACACTTTTTACCGAATTGCTTGAGCCGTCATTAATGCACAGCATCGGCTTTTACGAGGCGGCAGGGTTAATTTTCCCGGTTTATCTTTTAGCAGTATCAAGGGCTTCAAAAACAAAGTGGGGCGCAACCGCCGCTTCAGCCGTTTTTATGGCTGAAATGATATTTATGGTTTGGGTATTGGAATTAGTGCCGGCCAAACCATTGCTCGGCCCGGTGTTTAACCATTTCGACCATTATCAGCCTTTCCGTTTTCCGTTGCTACTGATATTCCCGGCTATGGTAATAGATATTATAAACAACAAATTAAAAAATCAAAGTATCTGGCTGGTAGCCCCGGCAACCGCACTGGCATTTTTGCTGGTTATATTACCGGTACAATGGTATTTCGGTACATTTTACCATACCTCCGTTTATTCGCGCGGATGGGTGTTCGCTTCCTATTCACTCAATTATGGCACCAACCCGGGCAGTGAATATCGTTACACTTTCAACCCGGCATTGGTTGATACAGGATGGCGCCTGGTAATAGGCTTATTTTTTGCTTACTGCTTAGCGCTTGTTTCCAGCTTTCTGGGTTATTTATGGGGCGGATGGATAAGGAAAGTACAACGATGAAGCTATTCAAGTACCCCTTTTTCATACTCTTATTTGTTTGCAGCAATGCCTTTGCGCATGTGAACAGCCCGGATGTAAGCTACCAGGGTAAAGCCGGCAATTACAATGTACTGGTGAATGTTTCGCCGCCGGATGTGATCCCGGGCGTAGCCACCATCAGCATAAATTTAGAGCATTATAATGGCGAAAAAATTTACATAGAGACCCAATATTACTTTGCTGGTAAAAAAGGCACGGCAGGATCAGAACTTGCCCAACCTGTTGCCGGTTCGCCGGGATGGTTTGAGGGTACGCAGTGGTTTATGACATCGGGCACCGTAAGCGTACACATCATCATCGACGGCCCCAAAGGCAAGGGCGAAGTGAATATACCCGTTATGTCAGTTGATACAGCCCATCGCAAAATGCCTTTGGGATTAGGGGCATTGCTTGTAATAATGGGGACTTCCCTTATTGCGCTCATCATCACCATTGTGGGTGCCAGCGTAAGTGATGCAGTAGTCAAACCCGGTACAACTCCCCCAAATTTATCACGTAAAAGGCTCTACGGCATGGTTTTTACAGCGGGTTTTCTCTGCATATTACTTTTCTTTGTTTACCGGTGGTGCAAAAGCGACAATTCAATTTACCTGGCTTATGTGTATAAGCCGATAGCCGGGCATTCACAGGTATTTAACTACCATGGTCATAATGTGCTGCAATTGCATGTAGATACCAATGCCTTAAAATTCGGGCATGAACAATTGAGCTATGTAGTGCCCGATCATGGTAAGCTGATGCACCTGGCATTGGCAAAGGTAAATACGCTGGATGCCTTTGCCCACTTGCACCCGATAAGGGAAGATGCCAATACTTACCTGGTGAATTTACCCGATTTGCCCGCAGGCAAGTATTTTTTATATGGCGATGTAGTGAGCTGGAACGGCTTTTCAGAAACCATAACCGATACATTAACCATACCTGTAAAACCACCCATAACTGATACTTTGCACAACATCAGTATAAAAACCAGTCCGGATGATGCCTGGCTTATCTCCCGGCCTATCATGCGCAATATTACCGGCAGGCCGGTCACCGTTTGCGGGGTAACCGGCACCAGTTTTAAATTAGCCGATGGATCAACCGCCATATGGGAACACAACCCAGGCCAGCCGGTTAAGGTAAAACATTTCTTTTCGTTAAAATTTGACTTTATTGGCGCCAACGGCAAACCGGCAAAGCTACAGCCGTATATGGGCATGATGGGCCATGCAATTATTGTGAGAGATGATGGCGTGGTTTACGAACACCTGCACCCGATTGGCAATTTCGCCATGGCATCGCAGCAATTGGTCAACAGCCGCATGAGCGATGAGAAAAGCCCTATCGCCCATTTACCCGATCCGAAAAAGTTTAAGGATAGTATCGACAGGCTGGTAGCGCATATCGACTCGATGACCGAAGACCAGCGTAACACCTACCTTGCTGCCGAAATGGGCAAAAGCATGGATATGGGAATGGACGGGATGAACATGGCGGTGGTGCAATTCCCCTACACTTTCCCTTCGCCGGGCCATTACCGGGTTTGGGTGGAAGTGAAAGTTGACGGTAAGATACTCACAGCTGATTTTGATGTAAACGCGGTTGATTAATCCGGCATCTTTTCCGGCGGATCAAACTTCTGCCATTGCTCATAGTGGTAATTACTTTTCGGGTATGGTACAACAAAGGTTTTACGCACCCTTACCGACATCCTGAAATAAGGTATCCATATAACTGCTACTATTATTGCACGTACAAATGCATTGGCGCTATGGTTGCTTAATTCACCATGATATAATCCAAGTAAGAGGAGATAGTCCGCAGCATTAAATACCAAAGCAAATACGTAAAAGAAGATAATGAATTTAGGCAAAATATCGCGACTGTTAAGCATCAGCACCAGGCAAAAACAGGCATAGCACATCATTATTAGGTTAATAAGCATTTCAAAAACAAAACATAGCTTATATCCCATCGCAGAAATATTCTTATGAGATGCGTTCCACTCGTGCAGGTTAAAATAACCATTGGTAAACAAGTGTAAAAAACTCACTGCTGCCGTAATTAGCAACCCGATTATTATCAATATCAGCCATCCGCCAATTGATACAAATCTTTTACCTGCCGGAAATGTAAGCATATTGGTTTCTGTACGGTAAATCCGTATGCATAAAAAGCATATTCCCCCGGTAACAATAACGGCCAGCATTATCATCCAATAATTAACCTTTACAGGCACTTTTGATACATCGGGTATATAATTGAATGAGTACGATAGGTTATTATCCTCAATTTGTTTAACTGCCTGCCTGTAATCATCCAGTTTATCAGCAGTTACAAAATCCTTAAGGTATTTCAGTTTGTAATGCAAAAAAAGCGTATCGCCAATGGCTGTATCATTATAACTAAAGGCAAATTCATCATTTTTTACTGCCGTATGGGCATTGCTATCGTCCCATTCAAGAGGTAAAATCACAACGGTTGTATAATCAAGGTCATAAGGATAATTCAGGGCTATGGGGCCTTTAATATCATTGGCTGCATGCGTAAATTGGTCTGACACAAAATTGGCATAAAACGAAGCGCCATATTTACTTGTGGTTGTATCCAGTTTAAAAAAATCACTTATTACGTAATGTTCTGTTGTTGTTAGCACATTTTTGCCAGGGTCATCCTTAACGGTAACAGAATCCTGCATTTCAACTTTAGGATATACTTTCTGGTAATAGGCCAGGTAATCTTTTTCCGTTTGCGCCATACCGTTTGAGGCAAGTTTTTCCCTTATGTCATCCGCCTCATCCAAAGTGTATGTAGTTGTAACTTTTAGCAATACCGAATCCTTTACACCGGTTATATTATATTTTTCCTCGCAGGTTACTTTGCCGCTTTTGCTAAGCGGTATAGTTGTTAATGCGTTGTTGCCTGCTTTTAATACCAGCCCTTTGCCATAGTTGGGGAAATATAAATCAGTACCTGTACCACCCTCGTCTGCTATGGTGGCGTCAACCCAAACCTGTTTGCCATTTACAGTAGCTACTATAACCATATGGTCAAAATCGTTAGGAGATGGTAGCAATTGGTCAATTCCGCCCCTCGCCCCCGAATTGATCAGCACCAGGCTGGCCGGGATACCGCCTGCATTTAAAATTGAGGCCAAAAGCAATGCTTTATCCTTACAATCACCATAACGCTGGTTAAATACTTTTTCCGGATCATTTGCTTTATGCGAATATTCGCCCATCTCAATACCCATATACCGCACCTCATTTTGCACCAGTTTTACCGCACTCCTGAAATAGGCTACCTTATTTCCATTAGCAGAGGTTTTTAATGCCGATACCTGGTCGGCAAGTGCACCTTTAATGTTCACCGCCAGCGGATTGATCAACATTCCCCAATCAACCACTTCTTTCCAGCTGTTGTAATCACTTACCTGTACATAATTATAATCGTTATACCAGCCGGGCTCACTATCATAATCGTCGGCGGGGTGTACCTGAAAATCTTCCCACTCGTAACATTGCAACCCGTTTTTGGTTGATATGGTTGCTTTTGGCGCTTTATTAAATGTTTTAATACTGAGTTTCCGCTCCGGCGATACCTGTACTGATTTATAAATATGAGCTACCGGCAAACTTAGCTGCAGGTAAAAGTCACGGAAGTATTTGTTGCTGAAAATGGGGTTACGCCCGGTAATGGTATAAGAGTATTCTATCTTATCGCCTTTGCGGATGTCGTCCAATATGCAATAAGCCGAAAAAGTACCCTGGTAAATAAAGCGCGAAAGGTCTTTTTCATCGGCAATCACTTTAAAAGCACCCGTTTTCAACCTGTCTTGCGGTTTATTATCGCGCCATACGATCAACTTATGAAAATCGATGCGCTCATATAATGGGTCAAAGCTTACCGATATTTCCGACCCATCCTGTATCCCCGCATCTGATACTATTTCGCGGATAACATGGGTGTAATCAGCTTGTTTTTCTACCTGCACCTGTTCTTCATACAACTGGTAAAAGTATCCGTTCTCAACAGTGCGCAGCGGTATGCTTTTAGTATATGGCTTTAATATGCTTATCCAGTCGGGCACCGGGGATATATGTACAACCGGGCCTGATGCACTGGCCATATTGCCGGTAAACAATAAGAAAAAGATAGAAAAAACGGCAATAAGGCGGGTAAAATTCAGTCGCATACTTTCACTAAAGTAACAAACTCCTGGTAGTTGACAAATAGCTTGGTCTTAATTTATTAAACATAAAAAAAGCGGCCCTTTAAAAAGGCCGCTTTCTTTATTCGGTGATATGATATTGGTATGATGCGCTTCGCTGCATTTTTAGTTTGATGCGGGCGATGCAATCATCTATATCGACTTTTTCTTCCTTATCGGTTACTTCCATAAAAGCGTCGCGATACGCTTGTAATGCCCTGCTCCAGTCCTTATGTTTTTCTTGCATCAGGCCAAGCTGTTTGTAAACAGCCGAGGCATTCACACCCGCAACGGTCAATGCCTTACCGGCAATACCGCTCGCTTTTTTCTCCATATCCAGGAAAACGAGTAATTCCAGGTAAGGTACATACATATCCGGGAAAGCCGGTTCAAGCTCGGCACAGGTTTGAAAATGGTAGCCTGCCGCCTGGTAATCCTTTATATCATAATAAAATATCCTGCCTAACTGGTAATGGGCACGGGCATACGCCGGGTCGTTATTGATAATTTCGTTCAGTAATTTCAACCCTCTTGATGTTTCACCATACGCCAATTCGTCAACCGCTTGCAGGTATTTTTCTTCGATGGTATAATAAGCGTCCATAATTAATATATAATTTTGCCTGCTCCTTAGCCGGCATTTTGTTAAAAATAAAGTGTGAGTTTTCGCTGCGAAGTGTAAGCCGTACACTAAACAGGACTGGAGATATGCTTAAAAAATGCATATCCAGCCATTACAGCCGCCGTGGGCCGTTGGTATCGCTTATAGTTGGAATTTAGCATTTTCATTTTAAAATTTGTACAAAGATATTGATTTTGAGCGACTTTTCAAATACCAGCTGGTAACCACAATGTAAAAACCACTATTATAATATGCAAAACGAAATAATAAATACCGTAAAAGCGATGTTTAGCGGTGCCGATGAAAGAGACTGGGATAAAGTTAAAAACACAATGGCCGATAAGGTGCTGCTTGATTACAGCGCTATGGGTGGTAGCCCCGCTGCTGAATTAACGCCGGAACAGATCATCAACGCCTGGGAGGGCTTGTTGCCGGGATTTGATAAAACACACCATCAACCCAAAGACTTTACAGTAACGCAAAATGGCGACACTGCTGTTGTACACTACTTTGCCAAAGCCGACCATTTTTTAGGTGATGAAAGCTGGACAGTTGAAGCTAATTACGACACCGGATTAGTTAAAACAGGCGGTACCTGGAAGATCACAAGTCATAAAATAAAGGATGTTAAGCAAAGCGGGAATAAAGAACTGCCGTTAAAAGCTACTGAAATAGCTAAAAGCAAACTTTAGCTATAAAAAGCAAATAGCTGCAAACTATTTTCCGCCCAATTCTATCACCTGCAAATCCTGTATTTTATTGCCTTCGATAGCGAAACGCATTAGGGTGCGCACTTTTTGCCAGCCCTGCTTACCTGCCGCGCCGGGGTTAAGGTGCAGGCAGCTGATCTTTTTATCATAGATCACCTTTAAAATATGCGAGTGCCCGCTGATGAACAGGTTTGGCGGGTTACTATAAATTTCGGGACGGACTGCCGGTGAATACTTGCCGGGATATCCGCCGATATGCGTCATCCACACATCCATATCCTCGCATTTAAAGCGCAGGTTCAACGGGTAGGTGCGCCTGATATCCTGCCCGTCGATATTGCCGTAAACGCCCCTCAACGGCTTAAAAGCAGCCAGTTGATCGGCTAATTCCATAGTGCCGAAATCGCCCGCATGCCATATCTCGTCACAGTTCTCAAAGTGTTTAAATACGGCATCGTCGAGGAAGCTATGCGTGTCGGATATAAGCCCTATTTTAACCATAAAAACAGGAAAGAAACGCCCAAATGCAGTAACCAGTACAATATAAATGAAGCTAATAAAGTACCGCACATAATGCTGTTTTCCAGGTATTTATTTTTAATATTCAGATAAACGGCAAAAATCACAAAAATTATTTCTACAAGAATAGGGCTTAGCATTTCATAAACAAAGAGTTTATTTGTTTGCATACCCGGCAAAAGGCTATTGAAATGAACGTATTGCCAGGTGGAAAACAATGCGCTACCCACGGGCAGGATTAATAAACAGGTAAGTATATACGATAGCGTCTTCATATTAAAGTGGGTTTTTTAAGAACATCATTAGTACGATAACAAACTGTGAACCTGCAACTATTCCGCATAGTATTGCGCTTGCAATAAATTTCTTTTTTGTGATGAGGAATACCGAAAAAATTGCGGTTGCGAAGCTCACTATTGAAAATATGATATCAGAACTCCCCATTTCATCCGCTAAATCTTTAGCCGGGTTGCATTCATAGCATATTTGGGTAAATTCTACTACAAACCAAATACCTAAAAGAAATAAAATAAGGGTCAAAATAAGCGACAAGGTTTTCACATCAAAAAGCTAAAAAATAGGGTTGTAATAGTTTTTTATAATCAGCGGAATAAACCTTCGGCTCATTATAGATGGTTAAATTAAATAATTCCGCCGACATCTTTTCAAAACCCAGGCATATTATTTCGCGATGAGGAATATCAATGGCAAATGAACGTATAAGCATATTTTGTTGCGTGTATAAGCCATATCCGGCGGCGTGTAATTTAACCAGTTCAGCCGTTGGCAAAGGTAATATCAGCCAGCATAAACCATCTTCGCGCAAATGTTTTGAAATTTCTGCTATCAACCCTTCAAAAAAATCACTATCGGTATGTTTTGCTAACGCCTTGCCCGCTTTTGGCGAATTAAGGGAATTGATATAAAAAGGCGGGTTGGAAATGATCAGGTCATATTTTTTACCGGGATATGCATTTGAATATTCCTCAAAACTTTGAGGGAATAAAGTCAAACGCCGTGCAAAAGGCGAATTTGCAAAATTTCGCTCAGCAGTTTGGGCGGCTGCTGTGTCAATTTCAACAGCATCAATCTGTGCAGACAGGAATTTCTGCGCTAGCATCAGGGCAATAACGCCAGTACCGGTGCCAATATCCAATATATTTTGCGGGTTATCCGCATTAGCAACAGCGCCAAGCAAAACGCCGTCGGTATTGATCTTCATGGCGCAGCCGATTTGGTCAACGGAGAATTGTTTAAAGCGGAACATTAGCCTGGATAAATATTATTCAAAATTCTACACTTTGGCATCACCGGCATTTGAGCATTAATTTACCTATTACGAGTTATTTATTGCCCAAATAAATTGCCCATTTAGTTTTAGTTTATGGCCGGCAATATTTAAGTGATATTTATTTATATTTTTTTTACTCCCGGTTTATGAATATTGCAATAAAAAGCAGATAGATATCCTAGTAAGATAAAACTTGCACAATAATTTTATATTATAAATACTATATTTTATTTCTAATTAAATTTATTTACAATAATTTAATTAGGTATATATATTGTGCATACAGAAGTACATCTACTTACTATGCATCTGACACATAAAAAATTATTTACGTACATCTATCAGTTTATACAAAAAACGCTGAACAACCAGTTATCCGTTAATGAGGCACTCTCTGTGTTCGGAATTCTAATTGGCACTACTATCTTAACGCTATATCTGTTTGCACCGGATATTTTTAGAAAATTTTAGCACCAGATAAAAGTAAACAGGCTATTTCAAAAAAGCGGCATTTTAATCATCTGTTAGATGAGTTAAATTACTATGTCTTTTTTTAGTGATTTCCTGGTACGGATTTTACAATTCAAATAAACTACTTCTCCACAAACTCAATTGGTAACCCATCAGGATCGGCAAAGAATGTATACAGCTTTCCGGTGAACTCATCTACCCTAACAGGTTCAACATATACCCCGAATTGTTTAATATGGCTTACAGCCTCATCCATATTATCAACCTCAAAAGCTAAATGGCGCAGGCCTAAAGCCTCGGGCCGGGATGGCCTTGCCGGTGGATTTGGAAATGAAAAAAGTTCCACCTGGTATTGCCCTGCAACTTCCAGGTCGAGCTTATATGATTGGCGCTGTTCGCGGTAAACCTCGCGAACAATGGCTAAACCTAATATTTCCGTATAAAAATACTTCGACTTCTCGTAGTCCGAGCAGATTATGGCGATATGGTGTACTTTGTTAAGTTTAAACATTACTCGCCTAAAATATTATGCAGCACATTATCATAAACCATCTTTATATCGGTTATATGGCCGAACAACTGCTCATCAACATGCAGATAGCCATCGCTCACCGTACCCAGCAGGCTAAAATCAACCTCGCTGGTAGCCATCAGCTCAATAAACCGTTCCTGGTCGTCGGGCGAAACGCTCACCACTACCCTGCCCTGTGCTTCGCCAAACAAAAAGGCGTCTTTGCGTATTGCGCTGTCTGTGACTATATCAAAACCTAAACCATTCGGCAATGCCGATTCAGTCAGTGTTATGTATAGGCCGCCATCCGCAACATCATGCGCTGATTGGATAATTTTATGCTCAATAAGCTGTTTAACCACCTGCTGCATATCGTATTCTTTGTCTATATCGAAATAAGGGGCCGGTGCAGCCAGTATTTTATGCCATGAGGCCAGGTATTGAGATGATGCGATATCATTTACCGATTCGCCAACCAAATAGATCAGGTCATCAGGGTTTTTAAAATCCGATCCCATAATGTTGTTTTTATCATCCATCACACCCAGCATACCAATGGTTGGCGTAGGGAAAACCGAACCGCCATCAGCAGATTGATTATAAAAGCTCACGTTACCACCGGTAACCGGGGTTTTGAATTTAGTACAAGCCTCACTCATACCTTTTATGGCGCTCACAAATTGCCAGTAAACTTCAGGGATATAAGGGTTACCAAAATTGAGACAGTTGGTTATCGCAACCGGGTCGCCGCCTGCGCAGGTGATGTTACGTGCAGCTTCGGCTACGGCAATAGAACAACCCTTTTGCGGATCGGCATATACATAGCGCGAGTTGCAATCAACTGTAATAACGATAGCCTTATCCGTACCAATTACCGATACCACGGCAGCATCGCTTGGGCGGTTGGTTGTCATGGTAGATACGCCAACCATCGAATCGTACTGATCAGTAACCCAGCGTTTGGAAGCTATATTTGGATGTGATACAAGGTGCTCGGCAACCGCTATTAAATTTTCAGGTTCCTCAACATCTTCTATCTTAAATTTCTGATTTTCGGCAAAATAGGCCGGCTCACGGTATTCGCGCTGGTAAACGGGCGCACCGCCGCCTAAAACAAGGTCGTCGGCAGGCACATCAGCCACCAGTTCGCCATGCATATAATATTCGAGGCGCTGGGTATCGGTAACTTCGCCAATTATAGCGCAATTTAAATCCCATTTATCAAAAACCGCTTCAACCTCGGCTTCGCGGCCTTTGTGCACCACGATGAGCATACGCTCCTGCGATTCGGACAATAATATCTCGAACGGCTTCATGTTTTCCTGGCGGGTTGGCACTTTATCGAGATCGATCTTCATACCATGCTCACCTTTGGCCGACATTTCAGAGTTGGAGCAGATTATACCCGCTGCACCCATATCCTGCATACCCACAACGGCGCCAGTTTTAATTACTTCAAGCGTAGCCTCAAGCAATAGTTTTTCCTGGAAGGGGTCGCCTACCTGCACAGCAGGTAGGTCATTAACCGAATCTTCTGTAATATCTTTTGAAGCGAAAGCCGCTCCATGAATACCGTCCTTGCCTGTTGCCGAACCAACTATGTAAACCGGGTTACCAACACCGTAAGAGGTTGCTGAAACTGTTTCACCGGCTTTAACTATCCCCGCTGAAAACGCATTAACCAATGGGTTTACATTATAGCATTCGTCGAAAAATAACTCTCCACCAACGGTTGGTATACCAAAAGCGTTGCCATAATGGCTAATGCCCTTTACTACACCTTTAACCAGCCATTTGGTACGGTCGAGGGTGAGATCGCCAAAGCGCAGTGAATTCAATTGTGCTATCGGCCTTGCACCCATAGTGAAAATATCGCGGTTTATGCCGCCAACCCCTGTTGCTGCTCCCTGGTATGGTTCCAATGCTGAAGGGTGATTGTGCGATTCGATCTTAAAAGCGCAACCTATGCCATCGCCCAGGTCAACCAGCCCGGCATTTTCCTCGCCGGCTTTTGCCAGCATACGGTCGCTGTCGCGGGGTAATGTTTTAAGCCAGGTGATAGAGTTTTTGTATGAGCAGTGCTCGCTCCACATTACCGAAAAGATAGATAATTCGGTAAAGTTGGGCACACGGCCCAGTATTTCTTTTATTCGTTCAAATTCTTCGGGTAAAAGGCCCAGATCTTTGGCGGTTTCAACGGTGGTTAATTCCTGGTGCTCCAATGTTTTGTTTTTATGTTGAAAGGATGCGCAAAATTAACAAAAAAACTGCTGACAAAGGTAAAAAGTAAATGTATTGCAACATTAATGCATCTTAGTTTACATAAAGCAAACAACAAAGGACGAAACCAGGATTTACATCCTTGCATTTCGCCCTTTGTTCCAGCTAATATATTATTTAATAAAAAACACCCTATTAGTCGTTATCCCCTAATAGAAAGTTAATAGGTATAGTGTATGCAACACGTACGGGTTGCCCGTTTTGTATGCCAGGCTTCCAGGCCGGGGCTAATTTTAAAACACGCAATGCCTCTTCATCCATGCCATAACCTGCGCCGCGGGTAACCGTAATATTTGAAAGGCGGCCATCTTTCTCAATAATAAAACTTACAAATACATGCCCCTGCATATTTCCTTCAATAGCCTGCTGCGGATAGACAAGGTGCTTTTGCAAAAATTTCGACCATGCCGCTGCACCGCCGTAAGGTTCGGGCATACGCTCAAGGCCATCGGCAGGATGGATGCTGTTATCCGGTGCCGGGCCCGGCCCACCAGGGCCATCCGTTTTCCCCGGATCAATTGCGGCAGGCCCGGTTGGTCCTTTTGTATCCGCAGGCCCTATATTCTTATTGGCAAGCTCAATAATTGCCGGTGGGTTTTGTGCGTCAAGATCCGGCTTTACAACCATTGGAATAAACTTTGCGGTAGCAGCAGCTGGTTGCGCGGGGGCTGCCGGTGGTTTTGGGGCCACAAAGTGCGGCTTTACCGGTTTTGGAGGATCAACTTTATGTGGTACTACATAAGGCTTTATCGTAACCTGTATAAATCTGTCTACTGATGTTTTTGTTACTGCAGGCCGCATTATAACGCCAAAAACAAGTGCAGCAGCCAAAACGATGGTTAAAGCGATGACCATTGCTTTAACCATTACCTGCGGGTAATGTTGCCTTAATTCATAAGCGCCATAGGATTTGTTACGGTCGTCAAATACAAGATCGAGCCACTCGTCCTTGTACACGTTAAATCTGGAGATAAGCATGGTGATTGAAAATTTAGTTTTAGTTTATACGTAAAACTACAATTGTTATTTCAACATTGTTGCAAACAATATAACTTTTAACATTATTTAACAAATGCAACAATACTGCAACAAAAAACCACCGTTAAAGGCGGTTCACATTGCAACAAATGTTAAATTTTTGCTTACCAATCCTTGGTTGTAGTAATTGTTTTATGCGTTTCTTTGGGAGAAAGATTTGATATTTTAACCATGTCCTGCTTCAGTTTATCGCCAAACTGTTTAGAATACGTACCTACTTCGTCGAGACAAATGCCGAACTCTCTTTTATCAACCTTTGAGGCGCCTCCTTCAAGCGGAATATCTACCCCCTGTTCAGGCACCGAATTGCCGTAGCGATCGGTTTTGTGCGGTGTATAAACAAAATCTGTAAGCCAATACCTGTATTTCCCATCCTTGCATTCAATAAAATAAGTGTAATTAATCTCCCCATAAACATGCTTTATTGCCGACAATGAACTGGCGATCAGAAATTTGCCCGACCCGGTAAAATTGCCGCTTATTGCACCTTCTTTTATTTTGTTTTGCGCGTAAGCAGTTTTCAAAAAATAAAGCGCCCGCGCATGCATGGTATCTGCCGTTAAACCGGGTTGCTCCACCACCTGGTAATAAATATATTTATTTTGCTCGTTAAAGGAAAGCAGGTCTTTTTGAGCTGAAGCAGCAGCGGTTATAAATAAGCAGGTTAAAATCAAAAATATCTTTTTCATGCTATAAAGATAAAAAAGCCGCCCGTTAAGCTAACGGCCGGCTTTAAAATAATTAAACAAAACTGTATTAGAAAGCATAAACAGCAGCTAACACAAATTGTGTAGCACTGGTAGTTGGAGCACCGTTACTATCTGTAAAGGTAGAGTATGTTTGACTGTTAACACTATCATACCTGATCTCAGGTATTAATGTAAACGGACCTGATTTTATATTCAGTGATAATGTTGAACCAAGCACATGGCCGCCTGGTAGTGGGCCTGCTAACGTAGAACCATCAGATTTAGTTGAGAAGTACTCTTCCCTTAAGCCAATAGTAACAACTTTAGAAACAGCTAATTGAGGATAAAGTGCAACGCCTGAGTAACCATAGGTAACAGGGCCAAATCCATAATGGGCCGGGGTAAACGAGGCTGCGTTTAAGCCTAATTTAAATGCAGCTGTGATCTGGTAGTTGGTAGTCAGGTCAAATATTGTACCTGAGGTTGGGCCTGTTGCAACGTTAAGATAAGCTGTCCAGTTTTTTACCGGTGTTAAGGTTAATTGGGCACCGAAGGTTGATACATCATGCTGTGAGGTATAAACATTCCATTCGTCGTTGAAGATACCTGCCATTAAGCTTACTTTATCAGAGAAAGTGTAAGTTAATTTTAAACCGGCATTTTGGAATGGGCCGTTAGTGAACAGGTACGAAGTTGAATAGTTGAAGTTACCTGTAGGGGAGATTACTTCGTAACCGATAAATGTAGACATATAACCTGCTGTTGCATTCAATTTTGAGCTAAGGTTGTATGATACATATAAGTTTTGAATATGATAACCTGAAGTAGGCACCGACTCGTCGTTACGCGGGCCGAAAGACAACTCGCCAACGAATGAAGCATTACCAACAGATTTCTTCAATCCCAGGTCGACCATGCCGATCGACGCCGAATTGTTATCAGAAGCAAAGCTTGTAGGGATGTTTGCATGGCCCGAGAAATCATCCTTATAATAAGTATCTACAGAGCCATAAAGTACCAACGGGGCGTCCTGGGTTGTTTTCACAGTGTCCTGTGCTTTTGAGGTAAGTGCAAATCCGGACGCGGCAAGTACAAAAAGTAAAAATTTCTTTTTCATTGTTTAATTGTTAAATAAATAGGTGAGGTTAAAAAATAAAGGTTGCTTGATTAAAAGGCACATTTTTATGATCCGCAGCACCCTGTACCAAACAGGTGCTATTACTGTATTAATATAGCAATCGCTTATCTAACAGCACTTTACAGCAATCAAAGCGGTGAAATACAAAACAAAAGACTATTCTACCCCATCATTTTAAGAGGTTAAACAATTTGATAGTAAGTCAATTGATTTTAAAACCTTGTGCAGGTGCATGGTTGAGGTACACCGGTGCACCGCACAAGGGATTAGTTTAGTTAGTTTATAGATAATTGTTATTATGCTGAAACCGGAGCTTTTTCGAACAGTCCGCTAAGGCTAACATCGCCATCTTCCAGGTCATAAGCAATAGCACCGTGGTCGAACATATCCAAACCACCCGGGCCTGTTTCACCATGCTCTTCAACACGCAGTTTCCATGGATGTGGTAACAACATGATCAGTTTCATCATTACCCATGTTACAATAAACACCGATATGGCTATTGTAAATGTGCCAAACGCTTGTGCTTTCAACACGCTGAAGTCACCGCCGTAGAATACACCTTTAACAGGAGCCGAGTTATCAGGACCAGTAGGGCCTGTTGCACCAAATTGCCCTGAAGCGAATAAGCCTAATGAAAGCGTACCCCAGATACCTGCAAAACCGTGTACCGGAACAGCGCCCAGCGGGTCATCGATACGCAGGTATTCCAGCAATTGTACACCGCCGAATACTACAAAGCCTGCAACACCGCCTAACAGGGACGCACCCAGCGGGCTAACCCAGTAACAAGGACAAGTGATGGCTACTAACCCGGCCAGGAAGCCGTTAGTGGTAAGGGCAACATCGAATTTTCCTTTGGTTGGGCCCCACCACAAGGCAGCAAACATTGCTGTAACACCGCCGCCGCAGGCAGCAAGTGTTGTGTTGGTAGCAACACGGCCAATACCGATCGAATCCATAGCTGAAAGCGTTGAACCAGGGTTAAAACCATACCAGCCGAACCACAGGATGAAGCCACCTACAGCACCTACTATAAGGTTGTTACCAGGAGGCATACCGCCGCCATCCCGGGCAAAAACACGCCCGATACGTGGGCCTAATACAACCGCTCCTGCAAGAGATGCTATACCACCAATAGTGTGTACCACTGTTGAACCGGCGAAATCGCGGAAGCCCTGGCCTAAGCTAACCCAGAAATTCCCGGCTGAGCCCATTACAGCTAACCAGCCGTCAGGACCCCAGGCCCAGTGACCGATAATTGGATAGATGAAACCAGTGATACCGATAGAGTAAAGGATATCGCCGCGGAAGCCTGTACGGCCGATCATAGCGCCTGATACCACAGTTGAACAGGTATCGGCAAAAGCATACTGGAATATCCAATGTGCAATGATCGGAACGCCGGTAGTTAAATAGGCATCTGTTGGATTAAGTGGAGCACCTGCAAACGGCGCCCCGGTAGTATTCTGAAGGAAGAACCAGTGATAACCTATAAATCCGTTACCGTAGCTAAACATAAATGCGTAACCGCAAGCATAAAATAGCAAACCGCAAAGGCAGGTATCAAAGATACATTCCATCAATACGTTCACCGATTCACGCTTACGTGCGAAACCGGCTTCAAGCATGGTAAAACCAGCCTGCATGGCAAATACCAGGAACGCTGCAACCAACGTCCAAACGGTGTTGATCGCATTTTCGGTGTTTACTGTTGCCGCAATCATTGATTTCTGTAGTGCAGATGTGTCAACTTTCGCAACTGTAGATGCAGCGTGTGCAGCAGAGCCGATCAATCCCGGTAATGTTATGATCACCATTAGTACCGCGCATAACCCGATCATTTTGCCTGCGAAGACAGTTGCGCCATACCGCCACCTCTCTCGCAGCAGTTCCCGCAGTGAACTGATTGAGCTGAATTTTGTTGAATTTACTTTCATTGTTTGTTTAATTTAATTTAGTTTGATTTGATTGCTATAGTAATATATGTTAGACGGGAGTAAAAAACCTTTTGAAGGCCTAATTGGCGGATAAGCGTTTCAATAATTGTAAAATACATAGGGGAAATCATATTTTTATCAAAAGTTTTCTAAAAATATTGATGAATATTAACAAAAACAAATTTTAAGGCTAAAAAAAATGAAAAAACTTTAAAATTTATCATTTTTATAAAAATAGAAGTCAAAATAGCCCATATTTTGATAAATTTTCAACCTTATAATTTATCAAAATAAGAAATCGGCACACAAAACCTTTCAATAATTAAAAAAACCCTCTTTGTTAATTATTTTACGGGTAAAATATCAGCCTATAAGTCAAAATAGCAATAAAATTTACCCATTTTATATATAAAGCAGGCAATTTTTAGCTAAATTTAATAAAAACCTCAAAAAAATGCTCGCTTTTTCTCTATGATCTGATAAGATTATTTCATTTAAAACTTACTGGATATTTTAAATGATAATCCTATTTTTGGATTGCCTTAATTATAAAATATCCTAAAAAATGTCCAACATCCGGTTCGATGCGCTTCGTGCTATACAAAACAGGGTTATACCCGAAGTAAAAATTCCAGCTCAAAAAATTTCTGAATATTTTGGGATAAACGTTTTCGATAAAAAGAAAATGAAGGAGTACCTCTCAACTGACGCTTTCCAAAGCATTATCAGTTCGATAGAGAAAGGTGAACCTATACCCCGGGATATGGCCGAACAGGTGGCTTCGGCTATGAAGTCGTGGGCAATTGGGAAAGGTGCTACGCACTATACACACTGGTTTCAGCCGTTAACCGGTACCACCGCCGAAAAGCATGATGCATTTTTTGAGGCGATGGAAGATGGCAGCGGGATAGAGAAATTTTCAGGCGATGCCCTTGCACAACAGGAACCGGATGCATCCAGCTTCCCGAGCGGGGGCATACGCAATACTTTCGAGGCGCGCGGCTATACTGCGTGGGACCCATCCTCACCTGCTTTTATTATGGCGCGTACGCTTTGCATACCAACCGTATTTGTTTCTTATACCGGCGAGGCGCTGGATTATAAGGTACCTTTATTAAAGGCGCTATCTGCGCTTGACAAAGCGGCCGTTGATGTTTGCCATTATTTTGATAAGGGAATTGAAAAGGTTAACGCCACCTTAGGCATCGAACAGGAGTATTTCCTGGTCGACATAGCCTTATTTAATGCCCGGCCCGACCTGCATTTAACCGGGCGTACGCTTTTCGGGCATATATCGGCTAAAAACCAGCAACTGGAAGACCATTATTTTGGTTCGATACCGGAGCGTGTATATGCTTATATGCAGGACCTGGAAACCGAAGCCCTGCAATTAGGTATCCCCCTAAAAACAAGGCATAATGAGGTCGCGCCATCGCAATTTGAGTGTGCGCCGATATTTGAGGAGATAAACCTGGCTATCGACCATAACCAGCTATTAATGGATCTGATGGACCGGATAGCCAAGAGACACAACTTTAAAGTATTGCTGCACGAAAAGCCGTATGCGGGCATTAATGGCTCCGGCAAGCACAATAACTGGTCGATGATAACCAATACAGGCAAAAACCTGTTGTCGCCCGGCAAAACGCCTAAAAACAACCTCATGTTCCTTACCTTCTTTGTAAATACCATCAAAGCGGTATCGGAACACGCCGACCTGCTAAGGGCATCTATTGCGTCCGTAAATAACGACCATCGTTTAGGGGCAAATGAGGCCCCGCCAGCAATTATATCTATATTCCTGGGCAGCCAGTTGAGCGATCTCCTGGATGAGATAGAAACTTCGAGGATAAGCCGTATTATAAAGGATGATGCTATGCTTTGGCAGGGTATACCTAAAATACCGCAGATATTAAGGGACAATACTGACAGGAACCGTACCTCGCCTTTCGCATTTACAGGGAATAAATTCGAGTTGCGGGCAGTGGGTTCATCGGCAAACTCGGCAAACCCAATGACTATATTAAACCTGATAGTTGCCGACCAGCTTAAAAAATTCAAGGTTGATGTAGACAAACTGCTTAAAAAGGGCGAAAAAAAGGATGCGGCATTACTTACCGTTATTAAAAGGTATATAAAAGACTCGAAAAAAATACGTTTTGAAGGTAACGGCTATAGCGAGGAGTGGGAAAAAGCCGCTGAAGCCCGTGGTTTATCCAACATAAAAACTACACCAAAGGCGTTAGACGTATTATTATCGGAAAAATCAGAAGCATTATTTACCGAAACAGGTGTATTTACCGTACGCGAATCGCACGCGCGGCATGAAGTGCTCCTGGAAAGCTTTTATAAAAAACTTCAGATAGAAGCCCGCGTGATGGGTGAACTGGCCAATAATGTTATTATCCCGGCTGCAATAACTTATCAGACCAAATTGATTGAAAACGTGAGGGGTTTAAAGGAAATAGGCCTTGAGCCGGAAACCTACAAAGCCCAGCTCGATATTATCACTAAAATATCAGCGCATGTAAATGCTATCAGGGATGATATTGAGAGCATGGTGCAGGAACGAAAAAAAGCCAATACCATCGAAAACCTGCGCGAAAAGGCAATTGCCTACGACGAAAAAGTTAGAACTTACTTTCAGCCTATACGCTACCACGTAGATAAACTGGAACAACTTGTTGATGACTCGCTGTGGCCGCTGCCAAAATTCCGCGAACTACTCTTTATATAGGATGATTTCACCGATTTTTTTTATGATTACACTGATTAAATTGTTAAAGTCGGTGAAATCACAAAATAGTATCAGTGAAATCACAAAATAGTATCGGTGTAATACAATCAAACGCTACGCGAAAATAGATCTGTTTCCCGGTGTTGCCTGATCATTTCGTCACGGTATTGAGATAGCAGCGTTGATTTGGAAATAAAGCCGATAAATTCCTCGTCTTTTACAACCGGTAGTTGCCAAACATCCAACGCGTCAAAAGTTTCCATAATGCTGGTAACCGACTGATAATAGTCTATCACGATTGGCGGCGGGATCATGATCTCGGCAACGGTCTTATGCCTTATATCCCTGTCGAAAATTCGCTTGCGCACCTGGTCCATCAATACTACGCCTTCTAGTATACCATCGTGCCCTATAACAGGGAAAATATTTGCGCTGCTGGCAGATAATATCTTGTAAAAGTCGGCAATAATGATGTCCTTGTTAATAGGTGTAAAGTTTTTATTGATGATACTGTCAAGCGTGATCGCATCCAACATATTAAAATCATTGTCGGGATGTATATTTTTCTCATGTACCAATTCTTTCCAATACATATTATAAGGCATGTAAATGCGGGATATGATATAGGAAATAGCCGTAACAATCATCAATGGAATAAACAGCACGTAACCACCTGTAATTTCAGCAATAAGAAATATAGCCGTTAGCGGTGCATGCATAACGCCACTTAGTGCGCCTGCCATACCTACGGCAATAAAATTACTTACACTTAAGTGTACAAGCCCGGTTTGGTTAACTGCAAAAGCCACAAACAAGCCCAAAAATGCGCCGGTAAACATAGTAGGCGCAAATGTACCGCCATTACCGCCTGAACCAATGGTTATACCGGCTGCTACTATTTTCATAAATACCATACAGGCAATAAATAGCAGCATTACCAATGGGTAAGCTAACCAGCCGCTAAATAAGGTCTCGTTTTTTAACACATTAATATTGCCGTTCAATATTTCCTGCACATGCGTATATCCCTCGCCAAATAAGGCAGGGAATATCATTATTATAACACCCAATACCAGGCCACCGAGCACAGCCCTTGTATAACGTCCGTATTTTTTAAAAATGCCTTTTTCCAGTATCCCGGCCACTTTTGAAATATAAACAGATGTCCAGCCGCTAAGCAAACCAAGGATAACGTAAAACGGCAACGCGTTAATTACCCATCCACCGGTAACAAGATGGAATAGCTGGCCGGAGTATAATAGCTTTGATACCACAACACCGGTTGCAGATGCTATTAATAAAGGTATGAATGTGGGTATAGTGATCTCTCCTATCAATATCTCCAGCGAAAACAATACGCCTGCGATAGGGCTGTTAAAAACTGCCGCAATGCCTGCTGATGCGCCGGCAGCAATCAGCACTGTTTTTTCATATGGACTTAAACTAAAAAATTTACCTGTATTTGAACCGACAGCTGCGCCCATGCAAACGATAGGCGCCTCCAAACCCGACGAGCCGCCAAATCCCACCGTAAGTGAGCTGGTGAGCAAGTGTGAATAAATATTATTGAGTTTAATATTTGAGCGGTTGCGCTTAATATTAATGAGTATGCGGCCAATACCTTTTTCCATATGGTCGCGGTTGATCACATGCTGGTAGAATACCGTAAGCAAAATACCCAATGCTGGCAAAAAAGCATAAGCAAGATGATAATAGAGGTGCGCTGCGAGATTTTTGCTGAGCTCCTCCATTAAATGCACCACGTATTTTAATACAATGGCCGCCAGGCCGCCTAAAAAGCCCACAATAACGCTACAATAGATCAGAAAGTTCCGTTGAATATTCCTCTTTAAGCGCCAGCGGTTAACAATGGCGGAAGCCTTTTTAAGGTAGGCGATGTACCCGGGTACACGCAATGTTTTGAAATTGTACATTAAAAACTAATAAGCAGTATATTTGCCCATGATTTCTTCGCAAAGATATGATCTCAGAGGCGTATCTGCATCAAAAGATGATGTACATAATGCAATTAAAAACATTGACAAGGGTATTTTCCCAAAAGCCTTCTGCAAGATCATCCCCGATATACTAACAAACGACCCGGAATACTGCAATATTATGCATGCTGATGGCGCAGGCACAAAATCGTCGCTCGCTTATGTTTACTGGAAGGAAACCGGCGATGCATCGGTTTGGAAAGGGATTGCACAGGACGCCATCATCATGAACCTTGATGACCTGCTTTGCGTTGGCGCTATAGATAATATCCTTTTATCATCCACCATCGGCAGAAACAAAAACCTTATCCCCGGCGATGTAATTGCTGCCATAATTAATGGCACAGAAGAAATTTTGAGCAACCTGCGCGATGCAGGCATTGGCATTTACTCAACCGGCGGCGAAACGGCCGATGTGGGCGACCTGGTTCGCACCATTATCGTCGATTCAACAGTAACCTGCCGTATGAAACGCGATGATGTGATCTCCAATCACCGTATACAAGCAGGTGACGTGATAGTCGGCCTTGCTTCATACGGGCAAGCCAGCTATGAAACAGAATATAACGGCGGCATGGGTTCCAACGGCCTCACCTCTGCCCGGCACGATGTTTTCAATAAATCCATCGCCGAAAAATATCCTGAAAGCTACGATGCTGCTATTCCTTATGACCTGATATTTTCGGGCAGCAAATCGCTTACCGATAAGATTGATATAGGCGATGATAAAACCGTGACAGCTGGCAAATTGGTGCTATCCCCTACCCGCACTTACGCCCCGGTAATTAAACAAGTGCTCGACAGCTATCGCGATCAAATTCACGGAATGGTGCATTGCAGCGGTGGTGCGCAAACCAAAGTACTCCATTTTATCGATGATCTGCACGTAATAAAAGATAACCTGTTCCCGGTTCCGCCATTATTTAAGCTGATTCAGGAAGAATCGAAAACCAGCTGGCAGGAAATGTACAAGGTATTCAACATGGGCCACCGTATGGAACTGTATGTACCGCAGGAAATAGCGCAGGATATTATTGATATTTCCAAGAGTTTCAATATCGATGCACAAATTATCGGGCACGTTGAAGCGGCAGAGAAAAAACAAGTTACGGTAATATCGGAGTTTGGTGAGTTTGTTTATTAGCCTAATCCCCATACATATTTGCTATTCACCAAATGTTCCGATGGAACATACATAGAATTTTATTGATTTGCTACCCACCAGATGTTCCGATGGAACATTTTAATTTGACTTGATCTTTGCTACCCACCGGATGTTCCGATGGAACATTTTAATCCGATCTGCTTTTTCTACCCACCAGATGTTCCGATGGAACATTTTAATTTGACTTGATCTTTGCTACTACCAACCGGATGTTCCGATGGAACATTTCAAGCCGGCTCGCTTTTTTGCCACCCCACCGGATGTTCCGATGGAACATTTTAATTTGACTTGATCTTTGCTACCCACCAGATGTTCCGATGGAACATTAATATAATTCGATTTAGCTTCAATATGATTATTCTAAAAGGTTTAATTCTTATGTTCCATCGGAACATTTGGTGAGTAGAAAAATAATGATGTAATATTTCGTTCCATAGGAACGATTGGTGTTTTTGATGAAATTTCATCGCCTTTATATATAAAGGCGCCTACTCCCCATGTTCCATCGGAACATCTGGTGGGTAGAAAAATAATGATGTAATATTTCGTTCCGTAGGAACGATTGGTGTTTTTTAATTAAATTGCATCGCCTAAATAAACAGTATGCCTAACACCTATACACAAATCCACATTCAGTTCGTTTTCGCGGTTAAATACAGAAACGCATTGATCAGCAATGAATGGAAGGAAAGGCTCCATCAATATATCACAGGGATTTTTCACGAAAACAATCATAAAATGCTCCAAATAAACAGCATGCCCGACCATATTCACATTTTTATTGGCATGCGGCCGCATCAATCTATATCAGCATTAATGCAAAAAGTAAAAACAGAAAGTACTAAATGGATAAAAGCGCAAAAATTATGTGCGTATGATTTTGCGTGGCAAGAAGGTTACGGCGCTTTTTCATACGCGAAAAGCCAGGTGCCAGACGTGATCCGATATATTCAGGACCAGGAAAAACACCATCAAAAACAATCATTCCTGGATGAATACCGGAAATTTTTAAAACTTTTGAAATTGAATGGGATGAACAATATATTTTTAAAGAACCGGAATAAGACCACAGTCTTTCGCATACAAGTGAAATAATGCAATAGAAAATTAAAGCCGGTAAAAATTTTCTTTATCTTACTCACATAAAATTATAAACTTTTATGAGTGAGACCCCACTGATCGAAATACGCAACCTTCGCAAATTTTATGGCGAGAAAGAGGTTTTAAAAGGTATAAACCTCGATATCTATCCCGGCCAGGTTATTGGCTACATCGGCCCAAATGGTGCCGGAAAATCAACTACGGTAAAGATACTTACAGGCCTAATCCCCGATTTCGGCGGCGAGGTGATCGTAAACGGCATCAATATGGCCCAAAATCCGCTTGAAATAAAAAAGCTGATTGGCTATGTGCCCGAAAATGCCGAGATATACGATGTGCTTACGCCGATGGAATACCTCGATTTTATAGGCAAATTATATAGCATGGAAGAAACAGCGCTGCATGACAGGGCGGCAAAGCTACTTACCGCTTTTGGCCTCGGTACCAATAAAAACGACCGGATGGATACCTTCTCAAAAGGTATGAAACAAAAAGTGCTACTTATTGCCGGTATTATTAATAACCCGAAAATAATCATACTGGATGAACCACTCTCCGGCCTTGATGCAAACGCAGTGATTATGATAAAAGAGCTTATCATGCGCCTCTCGCAGGAAGGTAAAACCATATTTTATTGTTCGCACATGATGGATGTGGTTGAGAAAGTCTCGGATCGTATTTTACTTATCAATAAGGGCGAAATTATTGCCGACGGCACATTCGAATCGCTCAAACAAAATCATAGCGATACGCTTGAACAAATTTTCTCAAAGCTCACCGGCCGCGAAGATCAGTCGAACGAAACAGATGCTATTATTAACGCCTTTGAGTAACACATGGAAAAGATATTCTTACGATTTGTAAAATTTATCAGCCCTGTTTTACAAAAAACAGGTGTGGATACCACGCAGCTTTACGAAATAATAAAGGTAAAGCTGATGATGGATGAGCGGCGCCCAAAGGCCATGTTTGCCGCGCGAAAAAACATGCAGAACAATACCAAAGTGCAATCGCCATGGCTGATCACGTTTTTCACAGTGTTGATGGGGCTATTTATTGGGCTGGTGTTATTTCTTAACCAAATGCCTTTTGTTGGGCAGACGCTGTACTTCCTGATATTTATGACATTGATGTCCATCACGCTTATTTCCGATTTCACTACGGTACTTATCGATACGCGCGATCAGTTCATCATCCTTCCCCGGCCGGTTAATGACCGTACTGTTGCTGTTTCCCGCATACTGCATATCAGCTTTTATGTGTTACGGCTGGCTTTATTACAAGGTATAGCCGGCCTTGTAATAGTTGGTTTTACCGATGGAATAGCCGCCGTGCCGCTACTATTTATACAAATACTACTGGCTACGTTCATGAGCATATTTTTTGTGAATATTATTTACCTGCTGCTGATGCGTTCGGTTAGTCCGCAGCGGTTTAAGGATATCATCAGCTATTTCCAGATCGGCTTCTCGGTAATCATATTCGGTACTTATTACTTACTGCCGAGGCTAATTAACATCAGCGTACTGGAAAATATCAGCCTGATCACCCATTGGTGGTCGTGGTTATTGCCGCCTGTTTGGATAGCTGGGTTAAACGAATTAATTATACATGGCGCACGGGCCGGGTTTATAACCATTCCGCTGGCTGTGTTAGGGGTTTTAACGCCCATTGTGGGGCTTTGGCTGGTTGCAAAAGTGCTTGCTCCCGGTTTTAACAGGCGGTTGGCCATTATTGCCACTTCGGACGGCAACAGCACCAGCGCGCCGAAAATTACAAAAGTTGAAAAAACGAGCTTTTTTGATAAAATAGCCAATATTGTTGCCCCTGACCCGGTTGAGAACGCCGGTTTTAAGATCACGATGAAGCTGGCAGCGCGTTCGAGGGATTTTAAGCTGAAGGTTTACCCGGCATTCGCGTATGTGCCGATGTACTTCCTATATTTTGTACTGAAGGGCAACGGAAGCCTTACCGACAAGCTGGATAAATTGCAGCACGGGCACAGCTACATATTTCTGCCCTACTTGTGCACTTTTATATTGACCAATATTTTAATGAATGTATCAATGTCTGATAAATATAAATCGGCATGGGTTTACTATGCCTTGCCTGTGGACCAGCCCGGTAAAATATTATCAGGCATGTACAAGGCAATAATAGTTGGTTTCTTTTTGCCCTATTGCCTTATCATCAGTATTCCTGTTATATTGGTTTGGGGGCCGCAAACTATAAACGACATTATCCTGGCGGTGCTTATCGGTATTATTTATGGTATACTGATGGCATTATTCACGGTTAAGGGCCTGCCGTTCTCTAAACCCGTTATCGCAAAGCAGGGCGGCGGCCGTTTCATTTCCACCATGATGATAATGATATTTATAGCTGCCGTAGGTTTCGGGCACTACCTTATATCACGCTGGGAACTTGTAATTTGGATATTGATTGTTCCCTTCCTCATCCTAAACCTGGTTATGTTCCACTATTATAAAAAACAAACCTGGGAGAACATTGAGATGGCCGATATGTAATGTCAGCAACGCTATTCCTTCGGATTATAAAATAAAAAAAGCCCCCCTAAATTCGGGGGGCTTGTTGTTGAACCTATTATATAGTAACCAATTGTATTATTGCTGAGCTACCCATGCAGTACCACTCCATTGGAAAACATATGTGGTGTTCACATCACTTCCACCAGTATACAATGGAAATACAACATCATAATCATATCCTGTTTTAGGTGTTGTAACTTCCGCTGTCAGAACGGCTTTAAACGCACCATCAAGGTTTGCTGCTGTCCAGCTCGAATCAAAATCCCCATATGATGTTAAATCTGATATTTGCGTAGTTGTTCCAAAACCAGCTTTCTCGATAATTGGATCTGCAATCGGGTCCTTAACGGTAATCGTAACTGTAATAACAGGTAACGGCTGTACATAAGCCCAGGTACCATTTGTCTTAAGGAAATTAATTGTTACCGGGAATGATGTAGGAACAGTAAAATTAGTACCATTATATTCAAGCGGCTGTACTCTCTGGTAATCAGCCGAAGAGCTTTCATAATAATTGTAGCTTACATAAATGATATCGTTTTTCTTAATGGTATCCATTACGGTAACATCTAGGCCCACCAGGGCCCCTAAGGTTTGCGGCATTTCTGAAGCATATGCCGTGGTGAATTCATCGTATTTCCCAAGTCCTAGTGCTGTATACTGCGACGGCTGTACGGTATATATAGCACGCCATGCACCATTGGTATACAAGAATGAATATGGCATAACAGGCGATGTCGAAGCAGGATAAATAGTCCAGGTGATCAACTTAAGCGTATTATTTGCCGGGTTTGGAAATTTATATGGCAACCATTCAAGTAACTGTGCTACACTAAAATCTGTGTATTTGTTACCAGGTAACAATAAATAATCACTGCTTGTTAGTGTATACGAATCATCAGCAATTACACTATCAGCTACTGTAAATTGAGCTGGGCCTTGTGTATAAGTTACAGCAGCTGTTGAATTGTTAGCAACAAGGCTGCCATACTCCGCATTCAAAATAGTAGCGATACTCGACTGTGCATCTGCGGCGTCGTTAAACTCCAGGGACGTATGTGCATAGTTTGAGGTAGGCAATTCTGCATAATCAGAAGCCTGCAATGTAAGTGTAAGCGTTTCCTTTGCAGGGGCCGGCGTAACCACCTGCTGCAATGCGGGTTCCTTTTGGCACGCCGTAAAGGCAAGTGCTCCAAAAGCTAATAAATAAGTTGTCTTTTTCATTTCTTAAATATTTTTACAGTTTTAGAATCTAACTTTTAAAGCTGTTGTAAATGTCCTTGCGTTCAGAAAATTAACATCAATATCACTATAAGTTCCTTGTGCACTGTAGTCTGTAGCGTCGGTTATTACCTTCGAGTTCAACAGGTTATAAACGGTACCAATCAATTCCGAATCAAAGCCAGCCATTTTAAACTTGTAAACGGCATTCATTTGCCATATTGCATAGTTTGGAACTTTGTACGGATGAAAAGTAGGATTAGGATCAGAAGCACTAACGCTGTATTCAGTATACGGAACATTGGCAGTATAGTTGCTGTAATAGTTAACAGAAGCACCCACTTTAAATTGTGGCACAAGGTTTACTTCTACAAAACCCTGGAATAAATTTTGTGGAATATCACCAATTTTCTGTCCTTTAAGGTCAAGTTCCTGTGAAGTAAACGCCGTTCCGTTTGTAGCATAAGCTGTGGCTGGGTTTGCATTTTGCGTATAGTAATAATCGCCAATTGAAAGCATACCGCCAAATAATACAGGCTGTACCGGGCGGTAACGCAATTCAAGTTCAACACCTTCGTGCATTTCATCCAAACCGGATACGTTAACGCTCACCAATTGGTCTGTGGTGTTGTCAGTGAAATATTGCATATCGGCCCTGTCCCTGTAGGATGTCCTGTACAAATCAAGTTTAGCACTGAAAGAAGATATTTTATAATCGTAACCTAACTCATAAGAGAACATTTTCTCAGTTACAGCTTGCTTATTGATCTCATTAGTATAATCTACAAACACGTTGGCAAAATATGGTGGCTTAGTTAAGTAACCAACATTTGCAAATACGTTCATTTCAGAGTTGATGTTATAGTTAGCACCAAGTTTGGCCTGGTAAGTAGTGAAATTTACCCAACGGCTGTCTTGCTGGGAGCTACCATTTACATAATCGAATGGGTCTTTCCTCATGTCAGCATTTTCCGACCCTGATAAAGTAGCAAATGCCGAGAAGTCATCTTTTGAGTACTCTGCCTGTGCAAATGCACCGCCTGATTCCACATAATCGATATTATCATAGTCGATTAAACCGTTGATACCTACCTTACTTGAAGGATCGTTTACGTTACCACCTTCATTACCTGTTCCAACATTTTCGCTGGAAGACAGCGTGGATTGTACATAGTCCGCACCAAATAAGTCAGTTACCTCCTCATCATGTTTACCGTAGTAATACCTTAGGTCGATACCGGCAGAAAGATCGATGTATTTGCCGAGTAATGTTCTGTAGGTACTTCTTAAACCATACCAGTACGTGCGGTCATGTTCTGCGTAAGCATAGTTAAGGGCTTGCCCGCTCGCGTTAGCCGCATTGGCTGCTTCAAGAGCAGTATAGTCAACCGGCGTAAATGCGCCGCCTGAACGTGGCAGGGTTCCGGTATAGCTTATCCTGCCGGCACCGCCGTCGCCATAAATACCGTATAAAACTGTAGACAAGCTTGATTTGCTGTTAATCGTCCAGTCATGGTTCAAAGACAGGATCGGCTCGCCATAAAAATTATTCTCAGGGTTATATGGCTGGCCATCTTTATAGCCATAGTATTGGTTCCAGCGTGTGCCCTGTGGCGCATCCTGGTATTGAGACAATGATTCTTCCGGCCGCTGCCCGTGAGTTTGCGTACCGCCAATCAGGTTTAAAGATAGGGTTTGGCTTGGGCTGATAACCTTTGAAAGGTTAAAGAAATAATTGTAGCCTAAAAAGCTTGAACCGTCAAATGGATAAGCACCTTCTACACGACTACCTGAGAAAGTAGCAGCCCAACCATCTGGGTTTAAGCCTGTTGATACCAACAAGCTTGTTTTATTCCAGCCATCGCTACCTATACCTTCATAAACATAGCCACCTGCCTGCTGATCAGTGCTGCGTGTTGTAACATTCACTGTACCGCCGAATGATGGAACGATAATTTTAGAGGCGCCTAAACCACGCTGAACCTGGATTGAACGGGTGGCATCGGTTATACCGGCAAAGTCAGACCAATATAATGTACCTGTTTCGGGGTCATTAACCGGGATACCATTGATAGTATACGCTACGTTACCGTTACCCGAAGTACTTGAGAAGCCCCTGATGCTTACACGGCCATCGCCATAACCACCGGTGCCCTGGCTGGTCATAACGCCCGGTACGCCCATCAACAGGTCGGGAATTTCACCGTTACCAAGGTGCTCGTCGATAAATTGAGGGCTGATTGTGCTAACTGCAACAGGCGTTTTCCTGTCAATCGCCACGTCACCGGTAATGGTAACCTCTTTTACTGAAGTTGTGCTTGATGAAAGCAGGATTGTGCCAATATTCTGGTCATTCCCGCCAATAGTAATTTCTTTTGGAATATAGCCGATGTAGCTAATAACCAATGTTGTGCTGCCGCCGGGAGCATTGATCTTGAAGCCGCCGTCAAGCCCTGCTGAGGTGGCTACCGATGTTCCTTTTACAATAACCGAAGCGCCAATCAACGGCTCCTGGGTTGCTGTATCAACAATTTTACCCGTTATGCGTACCTGGGCATCCGCAATTTGCGACAAGGCCAAACAGGTAAAAACGGAAATGAATAAAGAGAGTAAATACTTCCTCATACTTCGCTTGTTTTTAATAAATAATGAAATCAGATTAATTGCAACAAATATAGCTGACAGGGCTATTATAGATGTTAACTTGATGTTAACAATTATTGAGTAATTATTAACACGAGTGTTAAATTTAATGTAAACATTTAAAAAATAGCTGGTTTACGTGCAAAATTTACAGTTTTTAAGCACTAATAAAAAAACCCTTAACCTTTAATTATAACAAATTTGTTACAAATAAACACAACGCAGGAATATGGTTTTTCGGTTTGAAACCGGCTACTACAAAATTTAAACAAAAAACCCAGCTAAATTAGCCGGGTTTTTTGTTTATGGGGTTGGTTTTTGTTAGTTAAATATATACCTTAAACCAACCTGGCACTGGTAGCGCGAAAGTTGGCTGGTATCATAAATAAATGACTTGGTAACTGGCGCACCATTAAATAACGGGAATGAATAAGTTGGCCTGCCGGTTGTTTTATCCAAACCTTCGTACTTTAATATGGTTGTGCTGCCTGTATTTACGCCCGTAAACGAATCCTGGTATAAGCCCCAATTTTTGTCTACAAGGTTACCTACGTTAATGATATCGATAGATACTTCAAGCGTATTTTTGGTTTTACCAGCTACGAGGTAAAAATCCTGGATAGCTTTAAAGTCGAAACGGTTAAAGTATGGCAATATAACACCGTTACGCTGCGCAAACTCGCCTTCATGTGCGCGCAGGTATTTGTCCTGGTTAATAAAGGCGCTTAATTCCTGCCATTGCTGAGCTGCTGTACCCGGGTTACTTTTTGTGTCCGGAACAAGTAATATGTCGCTTTGTGTTTTAGGAATGTACATCAGGTCGTTTGTAGCACCGTCATTGTTCGGGTCGCCGCTGGTAAGATAAGATATGGCGCCGTTATTGGCCATTTCAAACTCAAGGCCTACCGAAGTTGACGCATGTTTAAAATACTCCTGTTTATACATTAATGAAGCGATGATGCGGTTAGGCTGCACATAAGTACTGTTGGACAGGTTGTCGCCATTGGGATTATTGGCAACGTCACGTGTGCTCCAGATAGTACTTGCGGTAGAGCCGCCATCGTTCACATCTTTTGATGCACTGTGGGTATAAGCTATATTAGCATAAAAACCGCTTTGGAAACTTTTTTGCAACTGGCCGGTAATAAACCATGAATAACCCTGGCTGGTATTGGTCATGTAATATAACCCGGTGATAGACGGATCTGCAGCTGTTGCGGCTGAAGCTGCCGGGGTGGTATTTTTCGAATCATACCTGATCTGGCCTTCCGGGCCAGGCAATGTAGTATAACCATCAGAAAGCACCAGGTTCTCATCATAAATAGCATTGATATCCTTGGTGAACTCACCTTCTATGGTACCTATAACACCCCAGCCTAATTTCTGGTCAAGTGCTACGTCAGTACGCCATACTTTAGGATATTTCAGGTTAGGATTGGCAATGTCAAGCTCATATGATGTATTGGCCGGAGCAGAGCCGGTTGGACGGTTTGCATTAGGATTAGCATTAAATATCAACTCGTTGTTTTGTGCTGCTGTGTTTGTTGCCGCACCTTTAACAACTGTATATGAACCGAATAGTACGCCATTATTTGACGCCTGGTTTGATATCCATACAAAAGGGACTGTACCTGCGAATAAACCGGTACCACCGCGTACCTGGGTCGACTGATCGCCGTAAACATCCCAGTTAAAACCTACGCGAGGTGAAAGCTGTACCCTGTTTTTAGGCAGAACGGATGGATCGACATGTATCCCTTGCTGAAAAGCAATATCTTCCACGTTATCGTTCTGAGGCAGCGAAGTTGGGAATGCATCATAATCTAACCTCAAACCATAAGTTAACCGCACATTATCGCTAACGTGGTATTTATCCTGCGCATATGCGCTGTATATACCTGCTTTGATCTTAGCAAACGGAAATGCGCCACCAGGCAAAGCCGAATAACGGGTAGTGTATGCCGCAGCAGGCGCACCGCTTTCAAAAGCAGCAACCGAGTTAAAGGTATACAACCCTTCATAATCAGGTGCAAAGCCGTTGGTATAGCTCTGTATCTGGTCATTTGTGCCGAATGTAAACTCATGTTTGCCTGAAAATAAGCTCACATCATCAGAGAACTGGCCAATATTTGTAGATAACAAGTTGTTGGCAGTATACAATTCATAACCAAAACTTGTTAATACCGAACTTGCTGAACCGGTAACACCAGTACCATTACCAATATCAACAAATGGCAATGTTGGGTCACCTAAAACAGTACCCAATGACTCACGGTAATCCCTTAAAGCCGAATAGCCAACAGTAAGCCTGTTTGACAAGCTGCTGCTCAGCCTGGAATCCAACTCCACTATACCGATATTGAAATTGTTATTGATACGGTAACCTGAAGCATAGAATGGCAAGCTGCTTGGGCCGGCATCACGCGTGGTGCCATAACCTACACCGCCGTTGGTAATGCCCGAGTTGCTTGGCGGGTGGTCGCCATATGATTTTAAGTAGAAATATTTGGCGCTCAAAGTATTGTTCTTGTCGATATTCCAATCGAGTTTTACAGTAGCCTTATTACTATAAGTATCAAAATTATAGTTTTGATAAGGGCCTGTATTGTAATTGTATTTTGACTTAAGAAAAGCCGAAAGTGAATCAAGTGTTGATGCTTTTGCGGCAGAAACCGAACCGCTGGCGCCTGAACCTGATGCTACATAAGAGGTAGCCGGCTGGCTGATACGCTCTTCTTCACCTGACACAAAGAAGAATAACGTATTTTTTATAATAGGGCCGCCGAAGCTAAAACCGGTTTGACGGTAAGTAAACGGCGTTTTGGTAACATTTACGTCTCCTGCGCTGTAACCGGTAAGGTCTACACCGCGGATATAATCATATATGGTACCCTTAAATGTATTAGTGCCCGATTTTACCACCGTATTAACACCCGCACCGGTGAAATTTCCCTGGCGAACGTCATAAGGGGCAATATCTACCTGTACCTGGTCGATAGCATCTAACGATATAGGCTGCGAGTTGGTTTGTCCGCCTAATGTGCTGGCCAAACCAAAGGAGTTATTAAACAGCGCACCGTCAACAGTTAAGTTGTTGAAAAGGTTGCTGCGGCCGGCAAAACTTAAATTATCAGTTGCTGATGGGGCAAGTTTTGCAAAATCGGCCAGTGAACGGTTAATAGTAGGCAACCCTTGAATCTGGGCACTGCTAACTGTTTCGCGGGCGCCTGTGCGCGATGAGTTGATCACTTTGCCTTGCGTGCCTGTAACGGTAACCTCTTTAAGCTCGGCGCTGGTTTCTTCAATCTTCGCATCGATCTTCTGGTCCTGGCCGATAGATAAGGTAATACCTTCTTCTACATAATCCTTATAACCAATAAATGATACTTTAAAAGTGTAAGGGCCGCCAACCCTTAAGTTGGGAAGGTTAAAACGGCCGTCGGCGCGGGTAGACGTTGAATAAACAGTACCGGTTGGCACATGTGTAATGCTGATAATAGCTCCCGGAACAGCGCCTTTGCTGTCGGTAACAATACCGTCAATGGATGCGGTTGTTACCCCTTGCGCGTGTGCATTCCTGCTAATGAAAATGCCACAACACGCCAGTAATAATAAAAGTAAATACTTCCTCATACGTTGCTTGTGTTTTTTTAATTGTGAATAATGAATTGTCAGTTTCTTGTTACAAAAGTACTTAAAGTGTGTATTTCTAATATTAAGCATATATTAACATTGTGCCAATTTTTATCCACATTTAACAATAAACATGCATTAATAATAGGAATAACACACCTAAAAGTTGTAATAATTATATTCTATACAATTAATAATACTTATATTTATACAATGTAACTTAATGAGAATTATACCGCCTACCCGCTGCGGCTGTTAACCCTGGCACTATTTCGACGTATAAAGCGTTTTTCGTAACTTTGCTCCGCAAAAAAATTATAAAGCATAAAAAAATATGAACTACGATGTAATTGTTATAGGGTCCGGACCGGGTGGCTATGTGGCTGCTATACGTGCCTCCCAGTTAGGTTTAAAAACCGCAGTAGTTGAAAAAGAGTCGTTAGGTGGTATTTGCCTTAACTGGGGCTGCATACCTACCAAAGCACTGTTGAAAAGCGCACAGGTATTTGAGTATATAAACCATGCTGCAGATTATGGCATTAATGTGAGTGGCAGCGAGGTAAATTTTGAAGGAGTAGTAAAAAGGAGCCGGATTGTTGCCGATGGCATGAGCAAGGGCGTACAATTCCTGATGAAGAAAAACAAAATTGATGTTATAAACGGGTTTGGTAAATTAAAAAGCAGCAATACCGTTGAAGTGCGTGTTTCACATGGCGGCGTACAGGATTTTACTGCCAAACACATTATCCTGGCAACAGGCGGCCGTTCACGCGAGTTGCCAAACATCAAGCAGGATTTTAAAAAGGTTATCGGCTACCGCCAGGCCATGATGCTGCCCAAACAACCAAAATCAATGGTAGTTGTAGGTTCAGGCGCTATCGGTATCGAATTCGCATACTTTTACAACTCAATCGGCACCCAGGTAACAGTAGTGGAATACCTTGATAATATCGTTCCGCTGGAGGATGAGGAAGTTTCAAAGCAATTGGCCCGTATCCTTAAAAAGGACGGCATCAATATACTTACAGGTTCTACCGTTGAATCTGTTGACAGCAGCGGCGAACTTTGCAAAGTGAATGTAAAAACTGCATCGGGCGTGGAAGTGCTTGAAGCCGAAATTGTATTGTCGGCTGTTGGTATTTCAACCAACCTGGAAGGCATAGGCCTTGAAGAAGTTGGCGTAAAAACTGACAAAGGCAAAGTTTTAGTTGATGATTATTATAAAACTAATATCGACGGCGTTTACGCTATCGGTGATATTGTAAAAGGCCAGGCATTGGCGCACGTAGCCTCAGCCGAAGGCATTATCTGCGTTGAAAAGATCGCCGGTTTAAAACCTGAACCGCTCGATTACAATAATATACCGGGCTGTACCTACTGCGCGCCCGAAATTGCATCGGTAGGATATACCGAAAAAGCAGCACGCGAAGCAGGATATGAACTGAAGATCGGCCGTTTCCCTTATTCCGCATCAGGCAAAGCAGCAGCTGCGGGGACAAAAGAAGGCTTTGTTAAACTTATATTCGATGCCAAATACGGCGAAATTTTAGGCGCACACATGCTGGGCCATAACGTTACTGAACTGATAGCCGAAATTGTTACTGCGCGTAAACTGGAGGCTACCGGCCACGAGTTGATCAAATCTGTACACCCGCACCCAACCATGAGCGAAGCCATTATGGAAGCTGCTGCTCAGGCGTACGGGGAATGCATTCATCTTTAGTTCATAGTTGATGGTTCATAGTTCATGGTAGAAAGCGTTTAGTATATGGCTTTTAGGTTTGAGGATTTACTTGTTTGGCAAAAGGGCATGGAATTAAATGACTGTATAAACCAATTAAGTAAATCCTTTCCCAAAGACGAACTATACATATTAACTTCGCAATTAAAACGAGCATCGGACTCTGTGGTATTAAATATCGCCGAAGGCTCAACGGGTCAAACAAAACCTGTATTCAAAACTTTTCTTAACTATTCGTTAAGATCTGCAATTGAGGTAGTCAATTGCTTAATTATTGCTAAACGCAGAGGATACATTAGTGAGTAAATCTTTAATGATTTGTATTCAAATTACGAACAACTAGTAAAAATGATCACGGCGCTTCGCAATTCGCTCGAATGAAGCTACCATGATCCATGAACTATCAACCATGAACTAATGCAATTGCATACCATCGACACCGGCTTTTTCAAACTCGACGGCGGCGCTATGTTTGGCGTGGTTCCAAAAACCATATGGAACAAAACCAACCCTGCCGATGAGAATAACCTTTGTACCTGGGCCATGCGATGCTTGTTGGTTGAGGATGAGGGCAGATTAATATTGATAGATACCGGCATCGGCAACAAGCAGGATGAAAAATTCTTCAGCCATTACTACCTGCATGGTGATGCAAGCCTCGAAAGTTCACTGGCCAAACAGGGATTCCACCGTGACGATATTACAGATGTTTTCCTGACACATTTACACTTCGACCATGTAGGAGGCGCGGTAACACGTGAAGGCGATAAATTAGTTCTTGCGTTTAAGAATGCCACCTATTGGAGCAACGAAAAACACTGGCAATGGGCAGTGGAGCCGAACGAACGTGAGAAGGCATCCTTCCTGAAAGAGAACATCCTGCCGATACAGGAAAGCGGGCAATTGCAGTTTATCGACTGTCAGGACGGTGTAAGTTTCACGGGTAATATTAGTGTAAAATTTGCTTACGGGCATACCGATGCCATGATGCTGCCGCTCATTAACTACAAAGGCAAACAGGTACTTTATATGGCCGACCTGCTCCCTTCCGTAGGGCATTTGCCATTGCCGTATGTAATGGCTTACGATATGTTCCCGCTGAAAACACTTGGAGAAAAGAAGAAAATTTTGACGGAGGCCTTGGAAAAAGAATATATTTTGTACCTTGAACACGATCCGGTTAACGAATGCTGTACCTTAAAGCAAACCGAAAAAGGTATCAGGCTTGGCGAAATTTTTAACCTAAACTATATATAAAACAAGGTGATTTTATCCCACAAAAACCGTGCAACAATTAGCATAAAATCAATAAAATACGTGTCTTTTTTTTATATAGAAATTAGTGAAAAAAAGTGTTAAACTTTTCCTACCTTTGCACGTTCAATTCAAAAGCATAGAATCGAGGTTAAAACAAATAAATGAGACAACTCAAAATAACACAATCCATAACCAACCGTGAATCCCAGTCACTAGATAAATATCTTCACGAAATTGGTAAAGTTGATCTGATAACAGCCGAAGAAGAAGTAATATTAGCACAGAAAATACGCGAGGGCGATCAGGCTGCTTTGGAACGTTTAACCAAAACAAACCTGCGCTTTGTGGTATCTGTTGCCAAACAATACCAAAACCAGGGCCTTACCCTGGGCGACCTTATAAACGAAGGTAATTTGGGCCTGATAAAAGCCGCCAAGCGTTTTGACGAAACAAAAGGTTTTAAATTCATTTCATATGCCGTTTGGTGGATACGCCAGTCGATATTGCAGGCTATTGCCGAGCAATCGCGTATTGTGCGTTTACCGCTGAACCAGGTAGGTTCATTAAGCAAGATAAGCAAGGCATTCTCCAAACTGGAGCAGGAATACGAGCGTGAGCCATCGCCTGAAGAACTGGCTGATATGCTGGAAACTACTGTCGATAAGATATCTGATACGCTGAGTAATTCAGGCCGCCATGTATCCATGGACGCCCCATTTGTCCAGGGTGAAGAAAATACATTGCTGGATGTACTGGAAAACCAGGAACCAAATACCGACTCGATACTGATCAACGAATCATTATCGGAAGAGATCAAACGCTCGCTTTCAACCTTAACAGAGCGTGAGCGCGAGATCATCGTATTGTTCTTCGGTTTAGGCACCAACCACCCGTTGTCGCTTGAAGAAATAGGCGAAAAATTCAACCTTACCCGCGAACGCGTAAGGCAGATAAAAGACAAAGCACTGCAACGCTTACGCCATACTTCAAGAAGCAAGATATTGAAATCTTATTTGGGGTAATATAGCATAAATGTAGAGACGCAAAATTTTGCGTCTCTACAGGGGATAATAAAGAAGTCTGACCGTTTGGTTGGACTTTTTTTGTTTATCAACCAAGCCATTAATTTGCGAAGTTTATAAAACTTCGCAAATTTGTTAAACTCAGCATTATTGATGAAAGCGGATACCGGCCAGGCGTGAGCATTAGCGTAGTTCTGTGAATAAGGCCTGCCCGCAAAAATCTGCGGACAGGCAACACCTCAACTACTTGGTCATTATAACATTATTTAACAATCTCATATTCCACTTTAACAACCTAATCCGGCATATTTGTATAAACGACTACAGCATGCTGAAAAACTACTTTAAAATCGCCTGGCGCAATCTTTGGAAAAACAAAGTTTTTTCGCTCATTAACATTTTGGGGCTTTCGGTAGGCATTGCTTTTACGCTGCTCATCGGCGCGTATGTGTGGGGTGAGTTGCGGGTAAACAGCGGACTTAAAGACGCGGGGAACCAGTATATTATCCTTAGCAAATGGAAAGACCCCAATATGGGCTCTGATATAGCGTCCATCGCGGCGCTGCCAAATGCTTTAAAGATCAATTACCCTGGCTTAGTAAAGAACTATTATCATTTCGACGGGATAACCGGCAATGTATCCCATAACAACATGCATTTCCGGGAAAGCATGCAATTAGGCGATACCACGCTGCTCACTATGTACGGTTTTAAGTTGCTTTATGGCGATGCGAAAACAGCAATGAATGGTCCGTTTTCGGTGGTGATTACCGGTCATATCGCCATGAAGTATTTTGGCAAAACGGATGTGGTTGGACAAACGCTCAGCCTTGAAAACTTCAACGGCGGCAAGCATGAATTTATCATTAGCGGGGTATTGCAGCCGCTGCCAAAAAATTCGGTTACCAACCTCAACGCTGAAAACAATTCCAATCTGTTTTTACCGGCAGGCGCGGCCAAATTTATGGGGCCGACCCTCGATGGCTGGAACGATGCGGAAATGGTGAATTACCTGGAGCTGCAAAAAGGGGCCAACCCCAAAACAGTTGAAAAAGCGTTGCTTGAATTGGTAAGGAAAAACGCGCCTGAACAATTCGCCAAAAACCTAACGCCTTACCTCGTTCCACTGAAGGACTATAACCTGGTTGCTGAAAACGGGCTGGTTAAAAAAATGACCTATACGCTATCGTGCATTGCCTTGTTTATATTGCTGATGGCGGTGGTGAATTTTGTGAATATATGCATCGGACGATCTTCGGGGCGGATGAAGGAAATGGGTATTCGCAAAGTATTGGGCGGGTTGCGTAAACAGCTGATCCAGCAGTTTTTGGTCGAATCGGTTTTACTGGTTATGCTGTCTACCATATTGGCGCTGGTAATTTACCTGCTGGCAAGGCCGTATTTCGGCAATTTGTTAGGCAGCGATATTAAGAGCCTGTTCGCTTTCCCGGTTTATTTTATCCCGCTGCCGTTTTTGCTGGCGCTTTTTATCGGGTTGCTGGCCGGCTTTTATCCCGCACTGGTTTTGTCGGCTGCTAATTCGGTCGATTCGCTGAAAGGAAAATTAACTTCAGTAAAAGAAAGTGTGTTATTCCGCAAAACGCTGGTGGCGTTCCAGTTTGCTACGGCGGCCGTGGTTTTCATTGGGGCGATTATCATATCACAGCAGATACAGCTGTTCTTTAGCAGTAACCTGGGCTATAATAAAGATTACGTGGTTTACGCGCAGCTACCGCGCGATTGGTCGCCGCAGGGTGTACAAAAAATGGAAGCCATACAAGCGCAATTTGAGCAAATGCCGTCAGTGAAAAGCATATCTCTTTCATACGATATCCCGGATGGTATGAATGGTCTTAGCCTGCCGGTTTACAAGCAGGGCGCAACCCCTTCGCAAAGCGTTACGGCGCAAGTCCTGAACGACGATAACCGTTACGCCGCCACTTATGGCATACCGTTAACAGCGGGCACTTTTTTTAAACCGGTTTATAATGGTGCCGACTTTGCGCTGGTGGTGATTAACCAAACCGCAGCCAAAGCTTTGGGCTTTAACAATCCGGAAGACGCCGTCGGGCAAAAGGTTATGCTGTCGCAGCTTGCCCCAACGCCCTTTACCGTTTGCGGCGTTACGGCTGATTTTCATTTTGGTTCCATGCAGTCACGCATAGCGCCTATCATATTTACTAACGTTAATTATTTAACCTATTACCGCTATTTTTCCATCCGGCTTAAACCCGGCGACATGCAGCAAAGCCTAACCGGCCTGCAAAATAAATGGGTACAGCTAATGCCCGGAGAACCTTTCGAGTATCATTTTATGGACGACGCCCTTAACAAACTATATGCTACCGAACTGCAACTGAAAAAGGCGGTATTTGTCGCCTCATTTTTAACAGTGGTTATTGTGCTGCTTGGCGTATTGGGCCTCATATCGCTAAGCATCCAGAAACGCACCAAAGAGATCGGCATACGCAAAGTGCTCGGCTCGTCTGTTGCAGGTATTACACAGCTGTTTTTGAAGGATTTTATGGGCGTGGTAATTATTGCCGGCGTAATCGCTTGCCCATTGGCCTGGCTGCTCATGAGCAAATGGCTAAACGATTATGCTTACAGGATAAATATTTCGGCTGCGCCGTTTATCGTTTCGCTGGCTTTGCTTACCGCTGTTACCGCGGTTTTGATAGTATTGCAAACTGCGAAGGCTGCTTTTTCGAACCCGGTGAAAAGCCTGCGCTCAGAATGAGCTATGCTTTATTATATATTTATTAATCGGGTTTAAGAATGTCATGATATTTTAATAAATAGTCGACAATGTATCAAGGAAATCTTTTAATCCTAAAAGTTAATCATCGTTCAGACAACAAACTTCGAAGTTTATAAAACTGCTGAAGTTATGTGCAGGCGGTTTATTCCAATTTCTTCAACACCTCAACCGCATATTCCACCTGTTCAGGATGCACATCCAAATGCAGCACAAAGCGAATGCGGTGGCTGTCGGTCGGCAGCGCTTTAATGCCATGCTCAGCCAATCTTGCCGATACTGCGGCGGCAGGCTCTATCGTATCAAATAATACAATATTTGTTTCAACAGGCAGCACATGGCTTACCCATTTGCAATTGCTCAATGCTTCGCTTAATAATTGCGCGTGGGCATGGTCAATCTTTAACCTTTCCACATGATGGTCCAGCGCATAAATGCCGGCAGCCGCTAAAAAACCAGCCTGCCGCATCCCGCCTCCAAAAACTTTACGTACCCGGCGTGCATATTTTATAGTTTCCTTACTTGCCAAAAATACCGAGCCAACCGGCGCACCCAATCCTTTCGACAGGCACACCGAAATACCATCGAAGTATTTGCCGTAATCAGCAGCCTTATCACCGGTATGCGCCAGCGCATTGAATATCCGTGCACCATCAAGGTGTAGTTTAAGACCGCGCGACTTACATAATTCAGCAATAGGTTTTATTTGTTCCAAAGTATAGCAACTGCCGCCGCCTTTGTTAACGGTATTCTCCAAAGCTACCAGGCTGGTACGCGGATAATGTATATTTTCGGCATTAATTTCGGGCGCTATCATATCTACAGTAATAATACCACGATAGCCATTTAATAAACGCGTAGATACACCCGAATTAAAAGCTATACCCCCACCCTCATAACGATAAATATGCGCGGTTTGGTCGGCTATCAGTTCATCTAATGGCTGGGTAAAGCATTTGATGGCAATCTGGTTGGTCATGGTGCCAGACGGGCAGAAAATAGCTGCTTCCATACCAAACATCGCGGCAGCTTTTGCTTCTAATTTATTTACAGTTTCATCTTCGCCAAAAACATCATCGCCAACAGGGGCATTCATCATGGCATCCAGCATGCCGGGTGTAGGTTTGGTTACGGTATCGCTGCGGAGGTCGACAGTTAATTGCATATATTGTTTAAAGTATTAAATTAGCATCGCAAATCTAAAATCTTATGTATAAGTATTTATTTTCTTTTTTCATTTTAACGCTGTTTACCAGCGTTGCATTTGCCCAAACCCGTGTTACGGCAAGTGTTGGTATTGGCTATCACTATTCTCCCGCCGGTTCCAGCTGGACCAAAGGCAGCTACTTCGACCTGCAGGGAATACAGCATACCGGGTTTGTGCTGATCGATTACACCATGGGAGAAAAAAGCAAAGGATCAATTGATTTTAAAGTGGAAAGGCATGATAAAAAAATATCTATACCCGTGGATTCAGTTGATCGGATCATATTAGACACAGACACGATGGTTGTTTCTCATTCGGAGATGTTAAGCTTCCCGTTTCTTACGGAAGTTATCCATAAAAATTCGTTGAAGCTATATAATATGCAGGAAGCAAAAAGCTATACTGCGTTAGGAGCAAAAGACACCTGGTACTATGGCCCCGATAAGGAGCACCTCACCCTGCTTGACAAAAAGAATTTCATTACTGTTATGCCGCAAATTATGGCTGACAACGAGGGTGTTGTAAAAAATATATTAAACAAGCAATACAGGTATAGCGACATGGTTGACCTGATCTCCTACTACCAAACAGGACGTGAACCCTGGCGCGACCGCGATAATGAACAGTAATTTTACATACTTTAACATTATCGGGCTTGCATATTAGTTATACTAAGCTGTAATTTTGTATCCGCATTTACGTTATTGGCTTATGTTTAAATTACCCCTCTTTTGCACTATGTTGCTTTGCTGTTTATTGACCATTGGTGCTTATGCCCAGGATGACTGGCAACCCGGCACCTATCATGATGTTAATGGTGCAACGGCAACCGGCCTGATAAGGCCTTTGAAACACGGCCCGATAAAAAACGAGGCAAGCATTGAATTTAAGGCAAACAAGAACGCAGAACCTTTAATATTTACCGCAAGCGGCCTACAGTCGATTGTGATGGGCAGGGACAGCTTTGTAGTGGCTGCTGCACCGGAAACATCCGATTGGGATAACGAACTTGATTTTGTTTGCGTTGTATTTGACGATGACGCTGATGACATGAAATTATACATGTTCCAGGGTAGTGCTCCCAGCAATGGCGGAGGGGCACGCTCCGGGTTTAGTATTGGCTTGGGTGCAGGGTTTGGTAGCTACGGTCGTAATGTAGGCATAGGCGCAGGCGGTGGAGTAGAAATACCAATAGGTGGCAGCTCCAGAGGTAACCACCGTGGCGGCATGGCTACCTACTATTATGGCAGCAATACAGCCCATATGAAGCCATTAACCGATGTAAATTTTGTAGATATTATGAGCCAGATGCTGGGCGATGAACCCGAAATTGTTACCCAACTACACGATAATAAGTACAGCCTGAAAAATATAGACAAGCTGATGCGCAATTACGACAAACTCCGGAACGCAGAGCAAGCTAAAAAGTAGTTTGGCAGATGCAGATATAGTATAGTCGGGATATTCGCAATAAAAACTGCACACCCGCTTTGAAGCATAGTCTATGAACTATGAACCATGAACTATATGCTGCTCGCTATTACAAACCCACAGGCCCAGGCCCATTGAAAGTTGTAGCCGCCGAGCCAGCCGGTAACATCCACACATTCGCCGCCGAAATACAGGCCGGGCACTTTTTTAGCTTCCAGCGTTTTTGACGAAAGTTCATCGGTTGATACGCCGCCACGCATTACTTCGGCCTTATCATACCCTTTGTCGCCAGCCGGTTTCACTTTAAATTGATGGATGAGGCTGCTGATATTTTCGATATCAGTTTTATTGAGCGAGGCGAGGTTTTTGTCTGCTGGTAACCTGTTGTTTAGCGCATCGGCAAATTTGCGGGTAAACAGGTTTGCAATTAGCGCTAACAGCGGCTTTTTACCGTTTTCTTCACGTTCTTGTTGTATAAGTTCGGCTATATTTTGGTTAGGCAGTAGATCGATATAAATAAGCTCGCCCGGCCGCCAGTAGGATGATATTTGCAGGATAGCCGGCCCGCTCAATCCCCAATGCGTGAACAGGATGTTTTCTTCAAAACTTGCCCTGTCATTCCAAACCCGGCAAAAGATGCTGTTGCCTGAGAGTTGTTCATACCAGGGTTGATCCTTACCGGTTATGGTTAATGGCACCAATGCCGGGGCCGTTTCATTGATTTTTAAGCCGAATTTCCGTGCTGTGCGCAAGCCAAAATCCGTAGCGCCTATTTTAGCAATGGGCAAACCGCCCGAGGCAATAACAACCTTCGGCACAAATAAATGCGCTTCTCTCCCATCCTCCTCAAAAACAACTTCAAAGCCAGCTTCAGCCTTATCAATACTTTTTACGGTGATATTACAGCGTATTTCCTGGCCAAGATCGTCGCACAGATCAGTAAAAACCTGTACCACATCCTTTGCCTTATTACTCACAGGGAATAGCTGACCAAGCGTTTTCTCCTGCCCTGTTATACCATAAGTTTCAAAAAAGCTGATGGTATCGTCAACCGTCCATTGCGCGAAAGCGGATTTACAGAAATGTTCGTTACCCGAAATAAATTGCTGCGCCGAAGCGTACAAATTGGTATAGTTACACCTCCCGCCGCCGCTGATGAGTATTTTGGCGCCAACGCGGTCATTCTTTTCCAGCACCAATACGCGCTTGCCTAAAAATCCGGCTTGCACGGCGCACATTAGTCCGCAGGCGCCGCCGCCAATAATTATAGCATCAAAATCATGTTGTTTTATTAGCTTTGCTGTCATGGACGGTGTTGCGCAAATATCTGAATTCGGCAAGATACTTCTCTTTTTAATTATAGGGATTATATTGGTCGCGCTGATATTTTTTATCGCCCGGTTGGTCTCAACCAATAAACCCACCCCGGAAAAGTTAACTTCCTACGAATGCGGCGAAGAACCTACCGGCAGCGCCTGGCTGCCGTTCAACCCGCGTTTTTATGTAATAGCGCTGATATTTTTACTGTTCGAGGTGGAAATGGTATTTGTTTTCCCATGGGCCACCGTATTTGGTAGTCATGAGATCAACTTTTTTGAACCACGCTGGGGAATTTTATCCCTTATTGAAATGTTCGCCTTTTTAGGCATATTGATATTGGGCCTGGTGTACGTTTGGGTTAAAGGCGATCTTGACTGGATAAAGCCAAATGTGATAAAACCAGTTACCGATGTAAAAGTACCGCAATCGCTATATGATAAATTGAACATTGACCAAAGTGCCTATAAAACAAGGGCTTTCATTGTACAAAGTGCTGCAGGTGCTGCAAGCGCTCCATCTGCTCCAATTGCTGCACCTGTTTCAAATGGAGCACCTGCAACTACCAGGAAACCAATGTTTAAACCACAATTTAAAAAACCTGAAAATGAATGACCTGACAAGCGAAAGCGGCGGTATAGTGGTTACCAAAATGAATGATCTGCTCAACTGGGCAAGGTTATCATCACTTTGGCCTTTGAGTTTTGGTATTGCCTGCTGCGCTATTGAAATGATGGGGTCATTCGCGTCAACTTATGACCTCGACCGGTTTGGCGTATTCCCCCGGCCATCAGCCCGCCAGGCTGACGTAATTATAATTGCCGGCACCGTAACCTTTAAAATGGCTGAGCGCATCAAACGCCTATATGAGCAAATGCCCGAACCAAAATATGTGATCTCGATGGGTTCATGCTCCAACTGCGGCGGCCCTTACTGGCAACATGGCTATCATGTGGTAAAAGGCGTTGACAGGGTGATACCTGTGGATGTGTATGTGCAAGGCTGCCCACCCAGGCCGGAAGCGCTTATTGGTGCGATATTGGAGTTGCAGAAGAAGATTGAGGGGGAAGTGTTTGGGAAAGTGCGGAAGGTTGAAAAGGCAGAAGTTTAATTTGGGCGTTACCTGTCCGCAGGACTCCTACGGAGCGGCCCGCGCTTTACGCTTATACTGCACAGGCCTTAATCACATTGGCCCGTATACGCTGCAATCGCTAACGCATTTGTCTGAACCGCAGATTTTACTGATTTTTAGATTGCGCAGATTTTGGTAAATATTTTGTATCTTGAATCAGACCTTAACTTTCGAAGTTTTAAAACGGCGAAGCCCTCAATGAGACCATTAAAAAACAAATAATAGCCGAATTAAACTTCGAAAGTTTGTTCTCTAATTGTAAAGAATAACAGATTTACGAAGTTTTTTAAACTTCGTAAATCAATTGCAATTCTGAAAATCCGCTAAATCCTGGTTATTTGCTTAACACCATATACCCATAAGCCTGCAAAGTAACCGAGGTTGAAAAGTTAACCGCTGCATTATTATTCATTGCATCGCTCCAACTTGTATTAGCCAATGCCGAAGGCAAGGTAAACGTCTCAGCAGTATTACGGGGATTAACCAGCACCAGCGCTGTTTCAGCACCTGAAACCTTCTCGAATGCCACGATATTGGGATCGGCGAAGGTTGTCATCGTCCCTGTTTTTATGGCATCGCTGCTATTCCTGAATGCCAATATCTTTTTGTAGGCCGCAAGCATATTTGGATTTAAGCTCCAGTTAATGGCAGTGGTTGAAGGCGTGAAATCTGTTTTGGGTGCGCCTACTTCCTGCCCATCGTAGATTAGTGGTACGCCGCCTTCGTAGGCTGCCAGTACAAAGGCTGCAACAGAACCCGCATCGCCGTCAAATACGGTCAAAAAATCGTTACCATCACCTTCTTCATCGTGGTTCGAGGTAAAACGGAGCATAAAATCACCTGCCGGTACTGCGGCATTATCAGTGGCATCTATATTATAAAGTGCCGATGGCTGCGCCTGGCTGCTGCCAAAAACATTTTCCAAAGCCGTAAAATAGTTCCAGCCATAGATCATCTGGAAACCCGCCGCAAAATGGCTGGTCTTTCCGCCTTCGGCCAATAAAACCAGTTTATGATTGAGCGTTTGCAGCGTATCCAGCGCCTGCTGCCAGAAGTCATCCGGGATGTTATCGGCAAAATCACAGCGATAGCCATCTATATTAGCTGTCAGCACCCAATATTTCATCGCGCTGATCATAGCCGCGCGCATTTCGGTATTATTGTAATTCAGCGCAGCCACATCGGTATAAGTAGTACCCGGCGGATAGACGATACTGCCATTTGCATCCTGCTGGTACCAATCCTTATGTTCGGTGATCCAGGGATTATCCCACGAAGTATCATTTCCAACCCAATCCAAAATAACTGACAAGCCTAAACTATGCGCTGTGCTCACTAGTGTCCGCAAATCGTCAAGCGTACCATAATTGGGGTTAACCTCTAAATAGTTCTGCACACAGTAAGGCGAACCAATTGACTTTAGTTTCCCTATGGGGTAGCTTGGCATCAGCCAAATTACATTTATACCCAATGCCTTTAGTGAATCTAACCGGGCAGTAACGCCCGCAAAATTACCCTGTGTGTTAAACGCGCCAAAGTTAACCTCGTACATCATAACATCCTTCACAGCGGGAACACCGGAATATGGGGTACCGTATTGGGTAACTGTTGTCGTGGTAGTAGTGGTTACCTGCTGCATAACAGGTTTTTTAGTACAGGAAGCAATCAAGGCGCACAATATGAGCAGGTAATAAATTCGCATGGGTAAATGTAGCGGTTTAAATATAAACTATTCATGAACATAGGCTTTTAAACATTAAGCGTTCGAAATCTTGAATAGCTAATTTTTAATTCCTTTCGCCGGGAGGATGCGGTAAGCTGATCGATTGCAGATCTTCATTTCAATGCCTCTTTATTCAACGCCGCAATCATGTCACTTTTATCATAGCTCATGCTTACAACTATACCTTGTTTGTTAATTACCCAATGGGCCGGGTAGCCCGTTACGTGCAAGGTATCCTGAATATAACTCACCGACTTTGAAGCAATTGCATATTTAAAAGTTCTATGCTCCATAAATGCCTGTAATTTCTCTTTGGAATCATAAGCAATACTTACAAAAATAATATCCTTACGATTTTTGTATTTATCTACCAATTTGTTTAACTCCGGCATTTCTTCAACACAGGGAACACAACTGATCATCCATGCCTTCAACACCATTATCTTTCCCTTGGTATTTGCCGAAGTATAAACGTTACCATTCAAATCCACAAAATGAAAATTGGGCAATGGTTTGCCAATGGATTGGTAAAAACCATAGTCCGTAATTCCGATTTGCTTGAGCATAATCCTTACATCCCTGTTTGTATTTGCCGGCAGCTTATATAACCGGTATGCCCATAAATTCCCTTTTGAATAAACCTGCAAAGGCAGGTAATCCCCGGTACATATTTGCTCAAACAACTGTTGTTTAGTTATGGCATGGCCTTTATCATCATAGGCTAAAAAATCTCCATCAAGTCGCAAATGTGTGCTGTTGTAGTCCAGTAAGGCGTTCATATTTTTAATAACGCTGTCGGCTGGCACAACAACCTTTAAAGGCGTTTGGCTTTTTACACTTATAGCACAAAACAAGAGCAATATAAAAGCTGGGGCAATAAAGTTTTTTCTCATGGTTTATTTTGGTTTTATTTGATAAAGGTATGAAAGAAATCAGTTAAAACTACATAAATAGTTATAAAACTATACAAATAGTTCATTCACTTTTACAGTTCTTTTTCGCGGGTGGTTAATGTAACTTCCAGATGCCATTGCCCCTTCCAAATCTCCCCTTAAAATCGTATCTTTGCGCGCAAATGATAGCGATAAATAACCTGACGTTCGAGATTGGTGCAAGGGCATTGTATGATGAGGCAAACTGGCACATAAAACCCGGTGAAAAAATTGGCCTGATAGGTGCAAACGGCACCGGCAAAACTACGTTGCTAAAAATAATTGTAGGTGATTACAAACCTACATCCGGCACCATTTCCATGGCCAAAGACCTGACCATGGGCTACCTGAACCAGGACTTGTTATCATACTCATCCGATAAAAACATACTGCATGTGGCCATGGAGGCTTTCGAGCGCCAGAACCAGTTGCACGACGAGATAGAGAATCTGCTGAAAAAACTGGAAACAGATTACAGCGAAGATCTGCTGCACAAACTAAGCGACAAACAGCACGAATTTGAATTGCTCGACGGGTATAACATCGAATACAAAGCGCATGAAATATTGGCAGGTTTGGGCTTCACTGAAGCTGATACGCACCGCAAGCTAAGCGAGTTTTCGGGTGGATGGCGTATGCGCGTAATGCTGGCTAAGATATTATTACAAGCACCGGATATATTGTTATTGGATGAGCCTACCAACCACTTAGACTTACCTTCTATACAATGGCTGGAGGATTACCTGAAAGCCTTTGAAGGCGCCATAGTGATCGTGTCGCATGACCGTTGGTTTTTGGATAAGGTGATCAACCGCACCGTCGAATCGCGCAAAGGTAAACTGACCGCTTATGCCGGCAACTATACTTTTTATTTAGAAGAAAAATCACTGCGCGAGGATATTCAACGCGGTGAATTCAAAAACCAGCAGGCCAAGATCAAACAGGAAGAGCGTTTGATAGAACGCTTCCGTGCAAAAGCATCTAAAGCTAAAATGGCGCAGTCGCGTATTAAGGCTTTGGATAAACTGGAGCGCGTGGATGATGTGGATGACGATAACCCGACTGTGAATTTCACCTTCCGCTTTTCAAAGCAATCGGGCAGGCATGTGGTTACCCTGGAGCATGTTACTAAGAAATATCCCGCAATAGATATTTTAAATGATACTGAAGCGATAATTGAAAAGGGCGACAAAATTGCGCTGATCGGCGCCAATGGTAAAGGTAAATCTACGTTACTGCGCATTATTGCAGACACCGATAAAGATTTCACCGGCAGACGCGAAACCGGCCATAATGTAACCCAAACTTTCTTCGCGCAGCACCAATTGGAATCGCTGCACCTGGAGAACCAGATAATACAAGAATTACAAGCCTTCGCACCAAAACATACCGAAACAGAACTGCGCACACTTTTGGGTTCGTTCCTGTTTACGGGCGATGATGTTTTCAAGAAGATAAAAGTGCTTTCAGGTGGCGAGAAATCGCGTGTAGCATTGGCAAAAGCGCTTACTGCTGACGCCAACTTTTTAATCCTTGATGAGCCTACCAATCACCTCGATATGCAGTCGGTGAATATCCTCATTCAGGCTTTGCAGCAGTACGAAGGCACCATCATCGTTGTATCGCACGACAGGTACTTTTTGGATAACGTTGCCAACAAAATATGGTACATCGAAAACAAGGAAATCAAACAATATCCGGGCACCTATGCAGAATACGAGGAATGGCAGTCGAAACGCAAGATCGAACTAAAAAACGCGCCTGCGCCGAAAGTTGAAAAAAAGGAAGAAAAGAAGCCTGAACCTGTAAAACAGCATCAACCGTCAAACGAAAAATCCCATCAACTGAAAAAACTTAACCAGGACCTGGCCAAAATGGAAAGTCAGATAGCTGAAGTAGAGCAAGCCATCAAACAGTTGGAGGTAAAGCTGGCCGACGAAAAGCTGTATAACGATGCTGCCAAATCAAAAGAGGTGACGCATAATTACGATGCAAAAAAGCTGGAATTAGGCGCTTTGCAACTGAAATGGGAAGCTTTGGCTGAGCAGATTATGGAGTTGGAAGCGTAGTTGCAACTTATTTATATTAATATCCCTTGTCATGCTGAACGCAGTGAAGCACCTTTGCTCATACTATCGTAAACTATGCATGGTGGTGACGCATCGTTCAAAGGTTCTTCGCTATCGCTCAGAATGACAGCATTTTGTGTTGCCTTTCTATAATCTTTTCGTTACTTCTTCGTTTCTTCATACAAAAGTTTGTAATTAGCTTTAATTATGAGGAAGTTTTATTTACTGATCTTATTGGCTATTCCGCTTTGGTGCTTTTCCCAATCTGCACACTATGAAAACAATGTTTTCAATCCCAATATAAAAAGCGTACAGTTTTATAATACAAAGAAAAACCCTTCATTTCCCATTATCCGGCTAAATTCAGAAGAGCAGGTCGAGCTGGATTTTGACGATCTGCGCGGTGGCTCCCGTTATTTCTATTATACCATTGAGCATTGCGACGGCGACTGGAATTCATCCAATCTTTCGCCTAATGAATATTTGACCGGTTTTAACGAAGATAAAATACTGGATTACAACTATTCATCGGCCACATTTCAAAAATATACCCATTATACCATCAAGCTGCCCAATTCAAATATCACGCCCAAGCTTTCAGGCAACTATATCCTGAAAGTTTATGAAGATGATGATACTTCAAAAATGATACTGACCCGCAAACTGTATGTAGTAAATGATAAAGTTTCCATTGCTGCCAGTATCGTGCCGTCAGGCGACCTAAGCAGTCGGCAAACCAACCAAAAGATAAATTTCCAGCTTAACTATGGTACCCTTGTAGTACAAAACCCAAGCAACGACCTGCGCATATGGGTGATGCAAAACCAGCGGGACGAAACAGGTCAATTTACCACACAACCACAGTACATACGTGGCAATCAGCTGATTTATGAAGACTTAAGCACCAATGATTTTCCCGGCAGGAACGAATTCAGGCATTTTGATACGCGCACTTTAAAGCTGAACTCGGCTGGTGTTTCCGCTATTTATAAAGACACGGCCAATACTGTTGTACTGGTAACCGACCAAAGCCGCAACGTGCCTAATTATATCAGCAACTTTGATAACGACGGCAATTACTACATTATTAACCAGGATGCCAGCAGTGGCAACCCGTCAATAGATGCGGACTATACACATTTATACTTTAGCCTGAATGCCAATAAAACCGCTTCGGATGGTTCGGTTTACATTGTAGGCAAATTCAATGATTATAAACTGGATGACCGCAGCAAACTGGACTACGATACACGCGGCAAGTTTTATACGCACCTTTTCTTAAAACAAGGTGTGTATGATTACGAATATGTTTGGGTTGATAACGCTACAAAAAAAACCGATGACATTCTTTTACAGGGCAGCTACTTCGAAACAGAAAATAGCTACCAGGTATTGGTTTACTATCATCCGCCTACGGCACGTTGGGAAGAATTAGTTGGGTATAGGGTGTTGAATTCAGCGAAAACGCAGTAAAGTCCCCTCTAAACGGCGCAGCCCTCATGAGCACCAAAAATTGACAATTGCGAATAATCTCCCCGGTTGGGGAAACTTTTTAAATATCAGGGATACATGCAGTATTAAAATACGAAATCTCAATTCCGAAATTCGAAATTGCATATATTTACGACTAAAACTATACCCAATTCAAGCAAAATACCCGCAGGAATCGTATACCGTGTCAAGAGCAAATAAGTGAGATTTCATACGTATATGTTTTTTACTTGTATATTAAATAAATAATCCCATTTCCTTGCAGATGTTTTAATAAAATAGCATAATTCCAATAAGTTATCATTTTGTATTTTCGTAATAAAACAACCAAACCTGGTAATGAAAATTGTAAATATCTGCTTTCTTCTCTGTTTTACCACAACATTATCGTTTGCCCAAACTAGTAATGACGCCTTGCAGGCCGGTATTGCAAAAAACAAGGATGGTAAATACGCGGAGGCTATTCTTTTGTTTTCTACAGCTATAAAAGCTGATACCGCTAATTCTGTAGCATATACGTATCGTGGCATGGCCTATTTCTATCTTAAAAATGGCAAAGCTGCCATTGCCGACTATAACCATTCATTGAATTTAAAGCCAGATGATTATGGCGTGATTTATGACCGTGGACTGGCAAAAATTATGCTTGGTCGTATTTCCGATGCCTTAGCTGATTTTAGTAAAGCATTAAGCATTCTTCCAACCTATGCCGATGCACTGGAAAGACGGGGCTATTGCGAAAATATTTTGCAAACATACAATGAAGCCCTTAAGGATTTTAACAGGGCTATCGATATCAATCCTGACTTTGAATTAGCCATTAACAACCGTGGAGTTTCAAAATCAGCGTTAATGGATAAAGAAGGCGCATTGAAGGATTTTAACGAGGCGTTGAAAATCGACCCAGTAGATACAGCAGCCTTGTATAATCGAGGGTTAACTTATGGCGAGTTAAATCGCTATGAAGAGGCATTTGCCGATTTTAATGCAACCCTGAAGTTAGCACCGCATAATGTTTATGCACTTATTGCTAAAGCTATTGCGGAAAGTGGTTTAAAACGTTACGATGCAGCACAGGAGGACATTGACAGCGCTATTGCCATAAATCCAAGGTTGGAACTCGCTTACTTCAAAAAAGGAAAAATTTATGCTGATGCGTCAGAACTTCAGAAGGCCATCGAGTGCTATACAAAAGCCATTCAGCTCAATCCTAAAGATAAAGATCCATATATATACAGGGGTTTTTCAGAAAATGGTTTAAATAAAATAAATGAGGCAATTATTGATTTGAATACAGCGTTGCAATTGGACCCGAATTGCGACTCGGCTTACTGTTATCGGGGAATCGTGTTGGGCAGGCTAAGCCGGTTCACAGAAGCCATGAAAGATTTTGACGCAGCTATACGATTGAACCCTGGGTATGGAGAGGCTTATAAAAACCGCGGAATAGCTGATATGTTTTTAAACAATTTCCAGGACGCCATTAATGATTTTACACAGGCCTTGACCCGCGAGCCAGATGCAATCACTTATTATTATATAGGACATGTAAAGGCCACTTTGAATGATAATCAGGATGCAATGGAGGATTATAATGCGTCTATCAAATTGGATTCAACCAACGCGGATGCCTTTTATGACCGCGGTATATTGGAAACAGCAGCAAACCGGTTTGATGTAGCATTTAAGGATTACAATAAAGCAATACAACTGAATGATAAAGATGAGAAGTTTTTTTCCGAGCGGGCCGGGATAGAATTCAAACTGAAAAGGTATGACGATTGTTTTACAGATTATGACCATGCAATTGCGCTAAATCCGCAATTTACCAACGCTTATTTTAATAAAGGATTTTCAGAGCATTCTTTGGGGAATGTGGATAAGGCAATACTCTTGTATAATAAAGCTTTAGCGCTTGATCCCAACATGATTATTGCGCTAAATTACCGAGGCATGGCTTATGCAAGTAAAAACCGTTTTAATGATGCTTTAACCGACTTTAGCAAGTCGGTACTATTAAATCCGGAAATGCCGGGACCTATATTGCTTCATGGTTTAATATATGTTGATATGAATCAACCCGAAAATGCGCAGCGGGATTTTATTCATGTCTTAAAAATTGACCCGAAGCCTGCAATAGCCTATGACAACAAACAGGATGTTGACTTTGCATTACACAATTGCCAGGAAGCGATTGATTGTTTTACTAAGCTGGTAGTTTTCGACGCTAATGCGACTTCTGATTACATGAACAGGGCGCAAACAGTTTATCAAAAACTTAAGCGTTACCAGGAAGCGATGTATAATTGCGATTCAATCATTAAAAAATATCCGACAAATGCACACGCATACCGTATTCGCGCCTATGGTGAGGACGCATCAGAACGTTATGCTGACGCGATAAAAGATTATAATTATTCCCTGCAATTAGATCCTAAATTGGCCCTCACCTATAATTACCGTGGATTTACCTACCTGAAGATGAAAAAATACCAGTTGGCGCTGAATGATTATGATGAGGCAATTAAGTTAGGAGGAAAGGGTTTTTACCCACAATTCGTTTATCGAAACGAGGCGCTGAATGGTCTTAATGAGCATTAAACACATATTGAACAATAAATAATTGGCAGGGTCTCATGCATCACTCAAAGCATTAAAGGTAATTAACTCCTATTCTGTAATAGTACTTCATTAATAAAAATTAAAGCTAATAAATATTCCATACAGCCTACATATGTCTCCCAATAACGCTGCGCAATAGTGGAACAGTTAGAGAAATTCAATCCGAAATTACCTATATTTACGACTAAAACTATACCCGATGCAGCCAAAATCTCCGCAGGATTCCTACACTATAATGAATGAGTTGGTATTGCCTAATGATACCAATACGCTTAATAACCTGATGGGTGGGCGTTTACTGCACTGGATGGATATTGCTGCGGCTATCAGCGGGCAAAAGCATTGCAACCGTATTGTGGTAACGGCTTCAGTTGATAATGTTTCGTTTAAACATGCTATCAAACTCGGCGATGTGGTGAGTATTGAAGCGCGGGTTACAAGGGCATTTAATACCTCTGTTGAGATAAGGATGGATGTTTGGGCGGAGAATATCCCTTCAGGTACACGTGTAAAAAGCAATGAGGCCTATTACACCTTTGTGGCGCTTGACAAAGATGGTAATACGGTTCGAGTACCGGAGTTAATCCCCTCCACCCCAGAGGAAACTATTTTATTCGATGGTGCGCTCCGCCGCAGGCAGTTACGCCTGATATTAAGCGGGAAAATGAAACCTGATGACGCCACCGAATTAAAAGCATTATTCTTTGCCGCGCAACAATAACATTCAACCGAACCAGTATGGCCAAACTGAAAAAACTGCCCTCACCGCTCACTATATTGTTCCTCGTGATCATTATTGCGGCGGTTGCTACGTGGGTGATGCCGGCCGGCCAGTATAATACCTTAAGCTATAATCAAAACTCATTTACTATTTCTTCGCCAACAGGTGATAAGACCGTCCCATGCACCCAGCATACGCTCGACAGTCTGAAAATCCTCATTAAACTGGAGAAATTCAAGAACGGGGATATATTTAAACCCGTAGCTATACCGGGCACTTACCACTCGCTGCCACGTAGTGGGCAAGGTTTTTCAGCTGTAATTATTGCGCCGATACAAGGCATGATAGATGGGTCGGATATTATTTTCTTCCTGCTGTTTATCGGTGGGTTTATCATGGTTTTCCAGCAAACCGGCGCTATGGAAAAAGGTGTGGCCTGGTTATCATACGTCATGAAAGGGCAGGAAGCCTGGCTGATTATCATTTTGACCTTTTTCTTTTTGTTTTGCGGTTCGGCTGAGGGCATGGCTGAAGAAGGTTTCGCCTTCTACCCTATTTTGGTGCCGCTTTATCTTGCTGCAGGCTACGACCTACTAGTGCCTTTAGCCGTAATATTTGCCGGGACGAGCATCGGTAACCTGTCGTCGTTTTGCAATCCGTTCTCTACTATTATCGCCTCAAACGCGGCAGGCATCAGCTGGACGGACGGCCTGTACGAACGGCTGGCTATATTTTTAGTGACCAGCATAGTTACCATATGGTACATCGTCCGCTACGCGCAAAAAGTAAAAAAAGACCCGACAGCATCGCTTGTGTACAAGATAGACGGCGCGGTGCATTCACAATTTGATGAATTTAAGCACGATACAAATACTGAAGTAAAACTCGGCGCAAAAAACGCTTTACTGAACATCATTTTCCTGGCGACGATAGGTCTGATGATCTACGGTTTTGTCATCGGCTGGTCTACTCAGGCTTGTACAGCTATATTTCTAGTATCGGCCATATTGATTGCCGGCATTGTACGGATGAAGGAAAGTGTGTTTATTGCTAAATTCATCGAGGGGGCGCAATCGCTATTATCGGTAGTGCTGATCATCGGCGTGGCCCGGGGTATTACTATTATTATGAACGACGGGCATATCACCGGCACCATCCTCTATTATTCCGCCGGAATGGTTAGTAAAACGCCCGTGGTGCTGTTTATTATTGTTTTGCTGATTCTGTATATGGTGTTTACGCTGGTCATCAGCTCCAGCTCGGGCATGGCGGTGCTTACCATGCCCATATTTGGTTCGCTGGCGGTTATCGTTGGCGTACCGGGGCGTGAAATTGTGAATGCTTACCTGTTTGGCATGGGCATTATGGGATTGATAACACCTACAGGCTTAATGCTGCCCGCATTAGGCATAGTGAATGTAAGCCTCAAAACCTGGTTACGATTTGTTTGGCCGCTGATTATAATGCTGTTTGTGATTTGCGGGGCGTTTTTGGTGTTTGGTGTCCTCGATCGTTGATTTTGACCGCTGATTTGAGATGATTTTTTTGATTTCGCTGATTTTTACTAAAAACGTTTGTAGTACAAATTTCTGTCACTGTAAGTACACAAGCAACGGCTGTGTCACTTCCGCTGCAAAGCGTTGGGCGTCGGCTAAATCAAACGCATTGTGAAAGTGCAGGTAAAAATTAAACGTGACTTTACCATCCTGGCTGGCTTTGTAATTGGTATGCCAGTAATTGTTCATCACATAGGCAAAAACAGTTGCCGATGAATAATTTTCTGTTTTCCAGAGTTTGACGCCGTTATTTATCTCGCGTTCATCAACCATGCTGCCTACTTCAAATAAGGCTGCTTCGGGTGAAGATATGGTCACTCCTGCCCCGCTCTTATCAGAAACATCTAACCAGCGTTGTACGGAATAAAAATCTTTATTTGAACCGGGCAACTGGCCTTTTTCGGGGGTGATATAAGTACTATCGACGCCAATTTTAACTTCCGGGTTGGCAAAGTTGAATGGGAAAGCAATATGTATGGCCTCTTTGCCCAATATGGCTTTTTTATCGATAGTCACAGCTAATTTTACATAGTTTGAACCGTTAACTGTACTCAGCTTATAGTTCACACTGTTTGTACCTTCTAAAGTACAATCAGTAACATAATTTTTTATCACCAACCCGTTATCTTCAAATCCCGACTGCTGTTTTACGGTAAGAAAATTATTCACCGGGTCTAAACCCTTTACATAAACCGCTTCGCCCAGGCCCGAATACGCCAGCGGGTTCACAACGTTTTTATTTGCGTTGGTTGACGACGCAGAAATTGCCCCGGTTTTATCATCAGTCTGAAATGGCTGTGCAAGGTTTACAAATGTGTCTTCTTTGTTCTGCGGACCCGGCTTGTAGGTCATTTTTCCGTTAGCCGGAACGTTCCTTGCAATGAAAGCCATTTTGCCACTGCTAAGTTTTTGTACTGGAATGTTATTGCCGCTGCCGTCCACCAGCGAGTTGGTTTGCATAAATGCAGGCCAGTCTACCTCCACATAGCCCGATCTTTTCCAGGGTAGGCTATTGTATACAGTAATTGTCGTTGGTTGAGATGACGTTGGAAAAAGCGCAGCCTCAATTTTATCGGTGTAATATATTGCCGAATCGACAAAGCCTCTTTTGTAATTCCACTGGTGGGTAACAAATGGCACATCAGGCTCGGATATACTGTTGTAAGCGCCCCAGGTATGTTCGTGGAACATCACTACACCCCGTTTTGCCTTGTAAAGCCATTGCGGGTTGATCGTCTTGTTTTGCTGGCTGGCAATATTCTCCAATTGCAGAATTTTTTCGCTTAACAGCCTGTTTTCAGCTTCTTCTTTTGCTGTTGAGTATGCGCCGTCTTCCCAATATGGCGTGAGATCGCCCGACATAACGGGTATCGACTTGCCGTATTTTTCCTCAAAAGCGCTGAACATATCACCCACGTTGGATAAGATCAGTTTGGGCGATATATATTTTTCATTCCATTGTCTTACAAAACCGCTTATGGTGCTGTCGACCGGCCCGTTATCCGAAACTACATTATACCGCCACTGCACCATCGAATACGGATAGCCTTTCTCGTCCAGTTCGCTCATATAATTGGATATTTTGCGCGGGCCGCGTTCAAAAACGCCACCCACAGGCGTACCATGCCACGAGGAGTAGCCCTTCCCTGCCGTCCAGAATAGGATGCTGTCCTTACCTGACGACGACTTCCACCAGAAGGGCTTATCGCCCAATGCCTTCAGTATATAGCCGATGCGGTCGCCCTCGTCGGCCATTCCCGCTACATAATTCGGTCCGTTGGAAAAATAGCGCACACCATTTGATGCCAGCGCATGCACCATGCTCCAGCTTAAACCGGGAATATCCGTCATCATGGCGCTGTTTATCGGCAGGTGATAGGTTTTGCGTAAGCTATCGGCATAAAGCACTATCCAGTTCATCTCTTCCGGCGTAGATAAGCCTGACAGAATATTGGCATACATTGCCGAGAGGCCAATGCTGCCGCTACGCACATCTTCTAAAAACTCCTGCTTTTCCTCCGGTGTAGCCGAATTCATAAAATTCTCTACCGCCCATAACGATTCCACGTTCCATATAAACCGGCTTCCTTCGGGATAATCTTTTGTTTTTTTGATGAGATGGAGCGCATCGCGGATATTTTTATCCTGTATTTGTTCCACTTCCTCCTGCGTGTTGGAATAGCCTATGTCGTTGTGCGAATTGTGCACAAGGTAAATATCACGCCGGATGATCGGTCTTACTGCTAACTGCTTTGTGAAAACCATCTTGCCGACTTTGGCGCGGACTTTATAGGTAATATTGGTATCCGGGTAAACCGCTACAGGGACTTCCAGTGCGTTAATGCCATTTTTCAATTCAAATTCCCGCCTGATATAAGTGTTTACCGCTATATGAATTTTTTCAGACGCACCAAAATGGAGCACGGTGATAGCCAGCGGGCGCGTTGGATTTTTACTTCTGAGCAGGAACGGCGGCGCGTCCACATCCATTTTCTCCTCGAAAGTATATTTGAAGGTCATGAACCAGTCATTGCTATTTTGATTTTGACCGACTATCTTCAGTCGCAACGGTTCACCCTTTTTGCATTTCGCCAACGGCACACGCAGGTAGGCAAAACCATGCGCATCCTGCGCGCCGTCGCGGGTTTTTAGCTCAAAAACAAGTTTGGTGCTGTCGCTACCGCCAAATGCCCAGTACGATGGATAGTTTTTTTGCAGCGTGGTAAAAGTAAGCGCATATTGATCATTGATGTACAGGTCGAAATGCCGGGCACCGGAATTGGTGCCTGTGGAATGAGCCGCTATCCAGCTAAAATAGATATATGAGCCTTTTGCATTAGCCGGTACCGGCGCGGTTTCCCATTCAATGGCCTTTTTGCCATCGGTTGTGCGGGTGAGCAGCGCGTCTTTGGCGTAATCAGGATAAACGGAATAATAGGATATGGTTTCGCCGCTTATGGTTTTGGTATAGCCGTTTATCAATGGGTGGGTGCCGAAAACGGGCATAGTAACCTGTGCGTTCGTGCTAAAGCGCAATAACAACATTAATACTATTACCGGCTTAAAACCACGTTTTACAATATTGTTCATCGGTACAGATTTTCAGGTTGATAACTTAGCTGCCGGCAGGTATAAAATATACGCAGGCAAAAATTGATTGTATCAAATATACAATTACAACTATATTTATTTGCCTGAAATGATTGGGCAGTGGATTTTAGATATATTGCATTATGCCGGAAAATAACGCTTTTAAATTCTCAGGTCAAGCTGCGGCCAATTACGACCGTTATCTTGGCCCAATATTATTCGAGCCATATGCTATCGAGCTTGTTTCGCGATTATCGGCTAATGGGACTGTCTCCATACTGGAAATAGCCTGCGGTACAGGCAGGGTTACACGTCACCTGCGCAAAAAGTTTGGTCCCCCGGTAAAACTGGTAGCCTCAGACCTTAGTGCCGACATGCTGGAAGTAGCCAAAAACAAGTTCAATGATCCTGCGATTGAATTCCGGATAGAAGATGCTCAAAATCTCTCATTCCCTGACAATTCGTTTGACCTGGTAATATGCCAGTTCGGAATAATGTTTCTGCCTGACAAACAAAAAGGCCTGCGCGAAGCATTGCGGGTATTAAAGCCCGGCGGCAAATTTATATTCAGTACCTGGGATGGAACCGAAAATGTACCACTTTTGAAACTGATATTTAATGACACCATTCTGCCGCTTTTTGATAGTGAAGATGCTGCCCGCTTAACAGTACCCTTCGCCTTTCATAATCCCGACATGCTTAAAAATTGGATGAATAATGCAGGCTTTAAGGATGTAACAGCAAGCAGGTTTATATTATCATCTGGCTGTAAGTTGCCGGAAGATATTGTTACCGCTTACGTACACAAGCATTCCTTAGGGCAGGAGATTTTAGCTAAACATCCTGGCAATTATGAAAGCATCTGCCAAAAATTGGAACAGGACGTCGCAGAAAAATTTGGCAATGAAGATTTAAATTTTGAACTGGCTGCCTTTTTTGTTTCGGGAGAAAAAACCGGGGATGGTTAAACGGTTATGAGCATGAAAACATGCAGGTGTACCAAAATAAAAGTGATACACTCCGGTACACAACCAATAGTTAAAAATGCATTTAATTGACTAATATTCAGCATTTTAACACGAAATATTGAACAGGAACCGGTACAATGTGGTACAGTACAAAAACTTCAGACACATGTTATAATTTGCTTTATATCAATAAATTATGCGAAAAATACGCTTTCAAAACATATCAATTGGTACACTTTAACGTGGTACACCTCCAGTCAATCTATTTCAGGCCCTGGAAAGACTTTTCACAATTGCCTTATGGAAAAAACGTTATTATTTCATCCTTGAAACAAAACTTAAAATAAAAAGCCATGAAAAGGATTATTTTATTATTGATGGCATTAATGCTTTTCTTTTTCGCCTGTGAAACCAGGAAGCAGTTAGCCGCCACATCGTCCGGCGACGGCTCGACATTTGACAAGGCTATAATAATTAATGAAACGCAGGAGCGCCCCGGTATTGACGATGAGTATGCCTGGATAAGGCAACATTACCCCAACGCCCAAAATAACAGCCAGGCGCTGGTTTATCACAACCAAAAACCATACGACATTTTGCACATTATCACTGCCGATGGCAAAGCGATGGCTATCTATTTCGATATCAGTAAATTTTATGGCAAGTGGTGATCTTAGGCCATTTCCTGCTTTAAAATACTGAGGGTATTGCCTTTTTCCACATCGCCAAAGAAAGATACGCCGGCCGCGCCGTTTTGTAAAGCCAACTGTATGCCCTGGCGTATTTCATCGTCGCTTTGGAAGTCGGATAGATAGAGGCCAGCATAAAGCGGGAACTTCCCGGCTAAAAAGTGTGTGCCTTCCTTAACGGCATCACCTATCCATGTTACTTTTTCTTTATAAAAACCGTGGTAGATCATGGGGCATACGCCGTCGAGGTTAAAATTCGTCCAGTCCTGCCTTACATTTCGGCGCGCCACTTCAGGGGTTGGGAATACTGCGGCGGTGATTAATTTTTTTTTGCTGTGCGCAATCTCCGATAAGCTGTTCACCACCCTGATGATATTGCCATACCGAAACAAACGCCATGACAGGCTTGCGTCAGGATATTGGAGCGACATTACATCAATGCCATACTGATCTTTAAAGTTACTCTGGCAAACGTCGCAATAACAAAAGTCGTAAGCAGGCAATTCTTTGGTTTGGTCGAGGCCGTAGTGGTCCCACAGGTTTACCGGCAGTATCACATCGCAATAGCGTACATAATCCAGGTGGATGCCGTCGACATAATCCTTGTTCAATATATCGGTAACCTGCTGCTCCAAATATTCCTGCACCTCAGGGCGCGATGGGCATAGCCAGCGGTAATAATTTACATAGGGCGGATGATCGGCACATGATTCACCTTCCCTGTTTTTGCTGTACCATAGCGGATGGGTTTCAACCAGTTCGGCACGGTTAAAGGTCCACATCCAACGGTGCGCCTCCAGGCCATGCGCTTTTGCCGCGCGGAAATGTTTTTCGCTGTCGGCCTCAAAAAACAAGCTCGTTACGCCGGCTTCTTTAAATTTGGCGTAGCGCTTTGCCAGTACATCATCCGTATCGGCGGTATTGGGACTTATCCAAACCCAATTTTTATGTTTGTTTTTCTTAGGCGGTGCAGGGTTTGCAGCTGCGTGGCTTTTAAACGGCAATTGCGATGCCACACCCGCAAGCAGGCCGGCCTTTATAAATTCGCGCTTATTCATATTTCCTGGTGTACAGTTGTTGTATCAATCCTTCCTGGTTAATGATCCAGGTGGTACCGCTTTGCTTATCCGTTATCAGCGCCATAAACTGGTGGCTAGTGGCCTCCAGTTTCAATGTATTCGGCTTGTTATCAACCATAATATTGCTGTCCAGCCCCATTGCTTTTAAGGTTAGCAAATAACTCCTGTGTTTCCGGCCCCACAGTATTTCACGGTAATAAATCAGCCATAAATATCGCTTTTGCTGTTCGGCATAAGGTAAACTGAATGTAATATTGCCATTAACATTTTTGGTAAACTGCAAATAACCCCAACGCTCCGGGCAATGCATGTCTATAACGCCCTGCGGCGACCATACCCAGTTATGTTCGGGTTTCGGATAGCCGTCCGGCCCCGTCTCTTTCACATATTTTCCGTCAACGGCTTTTGTATCCCATTCCACACGTGAAAAATTTATCCGCCAAAGCGTACCTTCATCCGGTACCTGAACATAATTACCAATGCTTATGGCCCTAAACGGAATGGCCATCTCCACCGTCCAGCCTTTATCGGTATCAGAAGGATTGTTCAACGTACCCTGGACTTTTACGGCCGAGCGCAGCCCTTCCGCGTTCCAGTTGATCATCGCATCACCGTTATCCCTGTAAGGCTTGTTCATAAACAGGTCAAAGATGGTATTCAGCGCGTTAACCTCTATCTCAAAATACTGGTGGGTAGTGTTTTTAGGATTGACGAACACTTCGAAGTCATTATCGTGAAAAACAATCTCGTCATGGTGCTTCACATAAGCCCAAACCTGAGGCTCCTGTATTTGCGCGGCTATGTACAGGCAGCTATCGTCCCATAGCATTTTAACGCGTGTTTTTAAATATGGATGCGGCTTCAGATTGCCCTCAATATCCTGGAATTCATCCGTCCAGGCTGCCTGTGCCCACGCTTTGTCATTAATATCGCCGTCTATCGCCGGCGGCGTATTGGTATGGGTAACAATATAGTTTAGCGGTGTTGTAAATAAATTTTCAAGCCCTTTAAATGGCGATTGCGCTTTTGCAGCGAAAGAGATAGTGGCAAGGCTTGCTAAAAAAAGCCTTTTAAGGTGATAACGCATTGGCGTTAAAAATAAGACTTTTTACCCGGTTATAATGCCGGGTCGATCAATTTTAACGGAACGCGTATGCCGCGCGGACGATAGACATTCGGATCGGAACGACCGTTAACACAATCCACAGCGCATTTATCATAACCGTTGATGTCATAAGTAACCAGCAACTCGTTTTTGCT
>Ga0302309_10000265_pt1 | contig 67744 bp, 57 predicted proteins | sample III_Palsa_N1_1_FD_200453 | JGI IMG/M metagenome (GOLD analysis project Ga0302309, IMG submission 200453) | Peat permafrost microbial communities from Stordalen Mire near Abisko, Sweden - III_Palsa_N1_1 | ecosystem: Environmental > Terrestrial > Soil > Palsa > Peat permafrost | place: Sweden...
AAGGTTTGAAAATCATACTTATTGGTTTGATTATCGTTAGCAGGTACACTGTTTTAACCGGAGCTTTGCTTCATCAATTTAATTAATAACAGTATGAAAATTTTAGTTACAGGTGCTACAGGAAAGGTAGGTAGCAGATTTGTTCCACGCCTATTAGCAAAGGGCCATGAGGTAAGTATCCTTGTGCGTGATGCTGCGAAGGCATCAGCATTGGTTGAACTCGGCGCCAGGTTGGTTATCGGGGATTTATATAGTACAGATACTTTGCCGCCCGCAGTAGAAGGTATAGATGCAGTGATACACCTGGCTGCACTTTTCCGAACTTTTACTGATAATGAAGGAATTATAAAGACAAATCATGCGGGAACTGTCGCGCTTGCAAATGCAGCAATGGCAGCAGGTGTAAAAAGATTTATTTTTGCGAGCACCAGCAATGTATATGGATCAGGCTATAAACACCCCGCAAAGGAAGATGATATAGTTAACATTAATGACCCCAGGGCATATTCGTCCAGCAAAATTGCGGCCGAACAGGAACTCATTTCGCTTCAGAAAAACAACGGTTTTGATGTACGTGTACTGCGTTTAGGTTTTGTTTATGGCGATAAAGACCCTCATATAGAAGAGATCATACCGCTGCTGAAAAAAATAAAACGTCATTCCGGGTCAAGAATGCACATGGTGCATCACCTGGATGTTGCCCAGGCATTAATTTTACTACTCAATACCAACGGACTGAACGGAGAGATATTCAATGTGGTAGACGATGCACCCATAACATTATACGAACTTGCCGATTCTGTAGGGAAGGCGGCTGATACCTTTGACCCGGCAGAAGGACCATTAGCTGATCCGTTTGAAGGAATACTGGATGTTTCAAAACTCAGGAGCAGGACGGGCTTCAGGCCATTGGTGCCAAGTTATTATGTGGCGCGTGATTTGGATATTTTGTAAAATTAGCAAGCTATTCAAGAGCAAGACACGTTTTTGCCTTTGGAATTCAGGTAATCGTTTAATTATGGCTAACTATTAATGAAAAATGATAACTGAGAATCACTTCAAAAACTTACTTCTTCTGTATACTGCGGGAGTCTGCCCCGTTTTTGATTTAAAGATCCGGTTAAAAGCCGCTTCCGACTGATAACCGACATTTGCTGCAATTTCGGATATATTGCTGTTATCCGTTATTAATAGCTTTTGTGCTTGTCTGATACGCCAGTTAGTAAGGTAGCCTAACGGTGTTTCATGCACCAATTTTTTAAACTGATTAAAGAAAACAGAGCGTGACATGCCAACCTCTGATGCAAGAGCTTCCAGCGTCCAATCGTTTTGAGGTGAATCCTGCATCAGTTTTAACGCCTTACTGATCCTCGGGTCGTTTAATGCGGAAAGAAAACCACTATCGGGAATATCCTGTTCTAAATATGCCCTGATGATATTGACGAACATAATTTCCGACAAGCATTTTAGCATTACACTGCTTCCCGGTCTTTCGTTATTAAGTTCTTCCAGCATTAATTGCGTAACCTGCTTTAGTAATAACTGGTTTTCTGTCACATATTGCCTGATATGAATAATTGGCGGCAGATCCTTTAAAAAAGGATGTAACGATTGATAATTAAATTCAAAATGGCCCGCTACGAGGATAGTTCTGTTATCGCCATTATTAAAAACAGGTATACCCTCCCTTCGGGCCTTGACAAATTCGGGCGAGGGCATGCGTAAGCTCGTAGCACTGTCGGCTATCCAATGGGCGCAGCCATGCGGCACAAATACAAGGTCGCCTTCCGCCATTTCAATAACACGGCCATCGGGCGAACCAACCGTACAGCTGCCGCTTACCAATCGCCAAAATTGCGAATTCTCGTCCTTAACAATATCTAATCCCCATGGAGTTGCAAGCGGGAATTTGCTGTAAACAACACTCCTCAATCCTACTGCCTCCAATATAGTACTTAATGCATCCATATTTTAATTGATACGATTGAACAAATATATAGCACTTTAAGATACTTTTAGTATCAATAGGTAGAATATCTTTGTTCTATAAATAAATCAAAAAAATATGACGACCCAGGAATTAGCAAATCGCTACAATGAACTTTTTCAAAAAAGACAAGTAGCAGAGATCTATCAACAATTATACAGCGCCGATATTGTTTGCACCGAACCTGAACATGCTTTGGCAGTGGGCGTACCTACCGTAACCAAAGGTATTGGAGCAGTTTTGGCAAAATCAAAATCAAGGTTGGAACTTATTGCCGAAGTGCACAGCTTCTTTTGCAGCGAACCTGTTGTTGGGGGCGACTATTTTAGCGTAGCCATGGGCCGGGACATGACCTTTAAAAATGGACAACGGGTACAGTTAGCAGAAATTGCGGTTTTTGGCGTAAAGGATGATAAGATCATATCTGAAACCTTTTTTTATTGATGTTGCTTAATTGAAAGACTTCCTAAATTCCAAAGGAGAAAGGCTGGTCTTTGTCTTAAACAAAGTACTGAAGGATTGGGGATGTTCAAACCCCAATTCATAGGCCACTTCGCTGATGGATAAATTAGTGGTGGATAGCTTTTCTTTCGCTTTGTCAATGAGCTTCAGGTGGATGTGCTGCTGAGCATTTAAGCCTGTCAGGGAACGAAGCATATCGCTTAAATAGTGCGGTGAAAGATTGAGCTCGCCGGCCAGGTATTGTACGGTCGGGATGCCCTGATCCACTGCTTGGTGATCGAAATAGGCGTTCAATATTTCTTCCAGTTTCTGTAAAAGGTCATGATTGACCGCTTTGCGGGTAAGGAATTGGCGCTGGTAGAAACGGTCGGCGTAGTTTAAAAAGAGTTCGAGCTGGGAAATAAGGACTTCCTGGCTGAGCCTGTCGATCCGGCTATTGAGTTCCTCATCGATCAGTTTGGCCATGGCTAAAACGGTTTCCTTTTCTTGGTCAGATAAATGCAAGACTTCCGTAGCCGAATAGGAAAAGAAATTATACTGAGGGATCTTCTTGGCTAAGGGGTAGTTCAGCAAGAGGTCGGGATGAACGAACAGGGTAAAGCCGCTAAAATCCAAGTTCTGATCGCTCGTTCCGGTCAATTGGTTTGGTGCCAGGAAGAACAGACCGCCCTCGTCAAAATCATAATAATGCTGTCCGTACCTGAATTTGCCTTTCAGGTTGGGTTTATAGGAGATCTTGTAAAAGGCCAGCATGAACTGTTTACAGGTGCTATCCTGCATCCTTATTTTGCCATCGGTGTTATACACCAGGCTGATCAGCGGGTGCACAGGCTTCGGCAAGCCCAGCACCCGGTGAAATTCCGACAGCGATTCAAATTTATAAGTAGCCTCTGTTTCCTTTTTCATTTTATTGCTTACCAGGGTATTTCAGTGTTTTCCCAGCGTGTAAAGGTACCACTCGGATCATTAGGCCCATAAAGGCAGACCCTTACCACTTCGCGTGAACCATCTTCAATGGATTCCGTGCCTTCGAAGCCATTCAGGGCGGTGCTGGTGAAAGCAGGCGATACTAAGTTAAGCTTTATGCCGGTGCCTTCCAACTCGATCATCATGGCCAGTGACATCGCGTTTAGCGCGGTTTTGGATGCAGAATAAACTGGGCCGAAGAAAGCACGGTACGGAAAAGCCGGGTCGGCATTTGATGCCAGCGAGCCCACACCACTTGAAACGTTAACGATACGGGCATCGGATGATTTTTGTAGCAGCGGTAACATGGCCTGGTAAATAACCAGAACACCAAAAACATTGGTTTCCCATACGGTACGCACTTCATCAAGCGAGACATTGCTGGCTTTGGAGATCTGTGCATACTCCTGTAGAGAGAGGTTGCCTTTGCGCGTATTCGAGATAGCGGCGTTATTGACCAGCAGATCCAAACGGCCAAATTCTTTTTCTATGCGTTCCGCCGCAGCGGTAATGGATGCCTGGTCGGTTACGTCGATCTGGATGGCGATGGCTCCCGGCCCGATCTCTTTAGCTGCGGTTTCGCCTCGTCCGAAATTACGTGAGCCAACCAATACAGTGATCCCGTTTGCTACCAATTCTTTAGCGACCTGAAGGCCGACTCCCTGATTAGCCCCGGTGACCAGGGCAATGCGTTTGTGTTGATTTTCCATAGCACAAAGGTCAGACACCGCTACCGGTGATTTATAAGCTAATTGCGGATTTTCGTAGGCTAATTGAAGGAATGCCTGAACTCCATTGGCGAAAGGCTGGTCTTGGTTTTGAAGAGTTTGCTGAAGGATTGCAAGTGCTCAAATCCGAGTTCGTAAGCGATCTCGCTTACGCTAAGATTCGTTGTTGACAGCTTTTCCTTAGCCAGTTCGATTAACTTGTTATGCAAATGCTGCTGGGTATTTTGTCCGGTTAGAGATTTGAGCAGACCACTCAGGTAACCTGGTGAGATATTTAAGTTTTCGGCAATATAAGTAACGCTGGGTAATCCTTTTTGAGCGAGAGCACCGCTGTTAAAGTAAGCGGTAAGCAAGTCTTCAAGCCTGGTAAGCAATTCATGGCTGGCGATCTTACGGGTGATGAACTGTCGCTGGTAGAACCTCTCGGAATAGGTCAGCAAAAGTTCCAATTGGGCGATGATCACGCTTTGGCTAAACCGGTCGATATTGGCATGGTACTCCTGCTCGATATTTTGCGCAATGGTGGTAAGCATGGTTTCTTCCTTGTCAGACAGGTATAGCGCCTCATAAACCGAGTAATTGAAGTATTCGTATTGTTTAATGGTTTTAGCCAGCGAGGTGTTCCACAAAAAATCCGGGTGGATCAGAATTATCCAGCCTTCCGGCCGGTGCATTACGCTACCCTTGTCGATGTCCATACCAAAGACCTGGCCGGGTGACATAAAGAAAAGCACACCTTCATCAAAATCGCTGGCCTGCTGGCCATATTTAAATTTGGCGTTCTTCATCCTTTTCAGTGAGATCGAATAAAAATCATAGGTTAAACTAAATGAGCTTTCTGCCAGGGGCCTGTTCAGGTCATCCATATGAACCAGGCTGATCAGCGGGTGTGCCGGTTTAGGCAAGCCCGCTGCGCGGTGATATTCGGTGATCGTATGGAAACGGAATAGCTGGTGGTTATTCATAACACAAGATACTTATTTTTGATGATAGACTGCTGCAAACTCCTTAGCGAAATCAGACAGTTTAACTTTGCCCATTTTGGGTTTATTTTGATGAAAGTTCTCCAGCGTTTTACCGCTGTGCATCGCCGCCTGCATTTCTACTAATGTCTCCGCCAGTTTTTCCGGCAATTTGGCCATCTTCAATCCCTGCAACATTTCTTTATCCGAAAGCAGCACCCATTTTAACCAGGGCTTACCCACCGCGTCGCCAATTATCTTTGCTGCTTCGTTACAGGTGATTTCCTCGCTACCCACGTAACGGACGGTTTTCTCTTTAGGTAGTAATAGCAGTTCCTCGGCTACCGCAGCAGCGATGTCTTTCGGCGACACGAAAACGATCCGATCATCTCCGCCATAGTTCCCCATCAGCAGGCCGGTCTTGCCGGTCAGCAAAGCCCGGAGGCCGGAGTAGCGCAGGGTGAGGAATTTGCCGATGAAGCCCTTTCCTTTGATCAGGTCCATTGACTGGTAAAAATTGGTGTAAAACGAACCCGGCCGCATGATAGTAATGGAAGCATCCAAATCGTTGAAGACATGCTCTACGTTTTCCCCTTTGACCAGATCGGCCGCCCAGCCGCTCATGACCACGATCCGTTTGATACCAGCCTCCTTTAAGGCCTCCGCATAGTTCTGCGCCATCCGGTGCATATAGGCTCCCAGATCCGGCTCTGTAAAACTCAACGGAATCATCGCATAAACCGCGTCTGCGCCTTTGAAAGTATTCGTCAAAAAATTGACATCGGCTATGGACCCAATAGCTGCTGCCGCGCCCAAAGCTTCAATAGCAGTTTGTTTTTTAGAATCGCTGCTAATCACAGTTACTTGATGTCCCTGAACTATCAATGTTGCTGTCAGCGGTTGGCTGATGTTCCCTAAAGAACCCGTTACAATCATCTTCATATTATTGGGTGTAAATGCCGTTTTCAATATCCGTAAGTAAGATCGAATGCGTAGGGTGCCAGTTCAAAGTTTCCTGTGTCCATTTGCTCGAAGACGGACAGTCGATCGCGGCCATGTGTGCAAACCAGCCAAAATGTTCAGCGGCAGCTTCAGGCGCAATTGACTTTACAGGTAAGTTAAGTTGCTGACCAATTGCTTCGGCAATAGACTTGACCGTGATCGCTTCTTCAGCAGAAGCATGATAACGGGCACCAGATGTGGCATTTTCTAAAGCCAAACGGAATAGATGCGCAGCATCCAAACGATGTACCGCGTTCCAGCGATTCAGTCCCTCGCCGATATAAGCCGAAAAACCTTTTTCTTTTGCGATATTGACCAGTATCGGCACAAAGCCATGCTTATCGTCATCTCCATGCACCGAAGGCGACAAACGCACTGACGCGGCACCTATCGAATCTCCTGTTTGCTCCGAAGCCCGCGGCCATCCCGGGTTAACCGGTGGCTTAATATCTTCGGTGGCCAGCTTTCCCGGGCTAACCAATGCTGTGCCCGAGGTAACAATAAATGGACGGTCAGAACCCGCCAATACTTCACCAATGGTTTCAATGGCTATTTTATCTACCTGACAAACTTCCGCGAAGCGGGTAAAATCATGGATAAATCCTGCATGGATCACGCCGTCTGATTGGGTAGCGCCGCTGCGCAGGCTGTCGAGATCTTCCAGGTCACCCCGGTGAACTTCTGCCCCCGCATCTATTAGTTTTTGGGCTGATGCATCTGAACGGGCCAGTCCCAGTACCTGGTGGCCGGCATTTATTAATTCCTGCACAATGGCAGTACCAATGAAGCCTGTGGCTCCGGTGACAAATACGCGCATAATTGATTTTCTTTTGTTTTTACAAAGATGGGCTGCTTTGGCTGTCCGGATTTATCCAAATCTGCGTTTGGTTTAGCCGAATCCGCAAAAACATGCAATATCCAGAGTTCGTTTTATCTGCAAGCGACTTAAATTGTATTTTACTATCAAACAAAACCGTCTACTACTAACGAACGTCAGGGCCTAAAAAGAGACACATGGCGAACCATAATTTATAACTATTTTTCACATCATAAAGTAATGGAACTAACTAACCTGATAAAAAGTATAATGATTTTCGAATAAGCGAAGTGATCGATCACGACCGGTTTAACCTGATTGCTATTGATCATCATTCTACACGGATCGAGGGCTCAACATTGACTGAGGTGGAAACACAGGTTTTGATCAATGAGGCACGAACTCCCAATCAGTAACCATTAGAAGAAAGCTTAATGGTTACTGATCATCATGCAGCGTTGCTTTTTACGATTGAAAACGCAAAAGCAAAAAGAGCATTAAGCATATCTCTTTTACAAGAGGTTAACGCTTTAGTTATGAAAACATAGGTAAGGTATATAATACTATGTTAGGTACTGTGGATTCCCGAACCGGAGCATTTAGAAATGGCAATGTCACTGCAGGTGTTTCGTATTTCCCCAATTTTGACAAAGTGGAACGCCTGACTTAGGATTTGATAAAGAAACCTAATGAAGCTATTAATTCTCCTTAATTCTATTTTTTTATTTTTTTTAAATAGAAACTTATATATTTGAAGTGTACTACCATATTAATACACTAAAATATGATTCAGATTTCAGCTCTAAGCTTTGGTTATAAAGGTAAGTCGCTTCTTTTTGAAAATCTTAACCTAAGCCTTAATGAGGGCCATATTTATGGCTTACTTGGCAAAAATGGTGCGGGTAAATCAACTCTACTTAAAAATATGGCAGGGCTGGCTTTCCCGGCAAAGGGAAAATGCCTATATAAGGGGGTTAATGTATCGTCAAGGCCTGTATCCGTATTACAGGATATTTATTTTATAGCAGAAGAGCTTTTTGTTCCATCATTAACACCATTGCAATTTGCTGCAAGTACAGGTGGGTTTTACCCGCAGTTTTCCAAAACTGATTTTGACAATTATTTAAAAGTGCTGGATGTTGATCCTATTGCTATAATGGATAAATTGTCTTTTGGCCAGCAGAAAAAAGTAATGATTGCATTTGGCCTGGCAACGAATACCAGTTTATTAATAATGGATGAGCCCACCAATGGCCTCGATATTCCCTCAAAAGTTCAGTTCAGAAAGCTAATGGCTTCCGTATTAACCGACGAAAGATGCGTCATTATTTCAACTCACCAGGTTAGGGATCTGGATAGTTTGATTGATACTTTGCTGGTTTTAGATAACCGCGAAATAGTTGTAAACCAACTAATGGATGAAGTTGCAGAAAAGCTAACATTCGGTTTTTATAGCGATACTACCGACATGCGTGTATTATATGAAGAAGAAAACATCCGCGGCAAAAATGCCATTTTACAAAATACCGGGCAATATGGCAAAGTTGATCTGGAACTGCTTTTCAATGCCATTATTAGTAACAATATACCGGTTATAGAACTATTGAAGAATCATGAATAATACATTTAATCCAGCCAGGTTCGCCAGGTTATTCGTTAAGCATACAACTGAACATTATAAGAACTATTTAATGTCACTAACAGTACTATTTGGTGTGATGCTTTTGGGTGCTAGTTTTTTAGTTTATCTTATAAATGCGCCAATAGATCTGGGTTTGCAAACCGCACTGTTTGTTAGCATAATGTTATTGGCCGGAACCATTTTTACCAGCAACATATTCAGTGATTTTGGCGATCGTAAAAAGGCAGGATCAGCATTAATGTTGCCGGCATCGCATTTTGAAAAATACCTGGTTGCATGGGTTTATTCATTCATAGGTTTTCTGATATGTTACCTGGCCTGCTTTTATTTGGTCGACTGGCTGGCCATTAATGCAAAACATTATCCGGGCCAGCAAATTGTGATGCTAAACGTATTCAACAGATATATCACAATGTGCTTTTTGATGTTTGCATTTATGCATGCCGTTGTACTTTGGGGCGCAATTTTTTATAATAAACTGCATTTTGTTAAAACAGCTTTTGCTTTTTTTATTGGCATAGCCTTGCTTATGATTATTAATAAAGTTGCGCTGGGATGCCTTTTAAACAAGAATGTACACATGACCCCGCCCTTTGGGGCACTGAGAATTATGGAGCACAGCAGGGAAATAACTGTTTTTATTGCTGGGGATGACGGCGGCTTTGTGTTATGGGTATTAGCCGCCCTGGCATTTATTTTTTGGGCAGCAGCCTATTATCGTTTAAAAGAAAAACAGGTATAGCTATGGAATTTAGAAATAACGAAGCCATATACCTGCAAATAGCCGCTTATGTGAGTGAGAATATTTTGCTGGGTAAGTGGCAGGCCGAACAAAAAATACCATCAGTACGGGATATGGCCATAGAGCTGGAGGTAAACCCCAATACTGTGATGCGCGCTTATGAACTATTACAAACAATGGAAGTGATTTATAACAAAAGAGGATTAGGTGTATTTGTATCGCCCGATGCCCATAAAAAAGTAAAAGCTTACCGTAAAGAACGCTTCATGGAACAGGAATTACCCGGTTTATTTAAAGAGATCTTTTTGCTGGATATCAGCATGGAAGATTTGCAGCAGCAGTATGAAAAGTTTAAAAAGAAAAATTATAATGAAGACAAGCAATAAACTCATAGTTGCCGCATTATTACTCACAATTATTGCGCTTTTCATTTATGATGAAATGCTGAAGACTGAATATGTTACAGGGCGATATAGAGATCCTTACAGGAACTATGTTTCATTGAATTTTAAGGATTTCGATGCGGTTGGCATTAATTCATCAACAATAGCCAATGCTAAAATAGTGCAGGGTCCATTCAGTGTGAGAATTGATAAAAATGCTGAAGAGTATGTAAACATTACAAAAAAAGGGAACCGGCTTATTATTAGTGCCAATTTTAAGTATTCCATGCTATATAACCCCAACCCTTATGTTGTTGTTATATCATGCCCGAAGTTAAACCAATTAAATACAGGTGCTACCTACACATTACATAACTCTGCGGTAACAGATACTATTGTAGGTTGGCAAATGCGCGAGGTATTGGTTGATGGCTTTAAACAGGATAGCTTACTCGTTAATCAGGATTATGGCAGTACGGTACTTATTAATAATAGCCATATAAATTATTTGAGTGGCGCAATTGGTAATGCAAATGGAAGCGGCTCAATTATTAAAATTTTAAAGACTAATCAAATTGAGAATGTAACGCTGGATATAAAAAATAGTAGTCGGTTGGAGCTAAATGACGCACGTATCAGCAAACTCAATTACCATTTGGCCGATAGTGCTAAACTAATATTAAACGGTGCCGCCGGTAACGCTTTAAAAAAACCTTAAACAACTCAATATGCAACTTGTCATCAACTCTCTTTCTAAAACTTATGCAAATGGTGTGCGGGCATTAAATGATGTTTCGCTAACATTAACCAACGGCATGTTTGGTTTGCTGGGGCCAAACGGTGCCGGTAAATCTTCATTAATGCGAACGATAGCAACCCTGCAGGAGGCCGACCAGGGGAGCATTTTTTTGGATGATCTTGATGTTTTAAAAAATAAAACGCAGGTGAGGCAGTTGTTAGGCTATTTACCACAGGAGTTTGGCGTATACCCCAAAATATCAGCTGAGCGTATGTTGGATCATATTGCCCAACTAAAGGGCATCGGAAACCCTGGTGAGCGTAAGGAATTGGTTGGTTATTTGCTGGAAAATGTAAACCTCACCAAAGAGCGGAAAAAGCATTTGGGCACTTATTCAGGCGGGATGAAACAGCGTTTTGGTATTGCGCAGGCGCTGATAGGTAACCCTAAACTAATTATAGTTGATGAGCCCACAGCCGGACTTGATCCTGCTGAACGGAACCGGTTTTATAATTTATTGAGCCAACTGGGCGAAAATACTATTGTTATTCTTTCAACCCATATAGTTGAGGACGTAAGCACACTCTGCTCCAATTTCGCTATTATTTGCCAGGGTGAGGTACTGTACGCAGGCGAACCGGATGCGGCTGTAAAAAGCATGGATGGAAAAATATTCACCAAAGCTATCAGTAAGCAGGAGTTGACGCATTACCAGGATGATTTTATGGTGATATCGACCCAACTAAAATCTGGTAAGCTGCATATAAGGATATACCAGGATACAACACCCGGCGAGGGCTTTACACCTGTAACGCCAAACCTTGAGGATGTTTATTTTAGCAAAATAGCTGCCAAAATTGATGTAACCACTATATAAATCAATTAATTATGTTCTGGAAAATATTTTTATTCGAGATCCAAAGCAGGATCCGCAGGCCATCCGTTTATCTTTACTTTGCGGCAGCGCTTATTTTTACTATTGGAACATTTGCCACCGGCTCGCTACCGCTAATGGAAAAGGAGCACATCAATGCACCATTTATACTTGGCATGTGGTGCGCCGGTATTACTATGCTCATGATGGTTGTATCGTCCTCTATTATGGGTAATGCTATATACCGGGATATCGAATACAATACCAAAGATTACTACCTCACTTATCCCATAACGAAGGCAGGTTATTTTTGGGGACGGTATTTTGGCTCATTTGCCATTATGCTTTTTATAGCAAGTGCCATTATTATTGGTGCTTATGCAGGCACATGGCTGGGTCCGGCTATGGGCTGGAGGGATCCGGCGCAATACGGACCAAACAGGTTGATCTATTATCTGCACCCATTTTTAACGATCGCTTTACCCAATCTGATATTTACGTCGTCACTGTTTTTTGGTCTGGTAGCCATTACCCGCAATGTAAAGGTGATTTATAGCGGCGGCATCCTGTTATTTTTGGGATATTTCCTATCCATGGTTTTTCTTAGCAGAACTAATAATGAAACGGTAATAAACCTGGCAGACCCCTTTGGCTTAAATGGCGTCAGGCTGCAAACAATGAATGCTAACTCCATCCAGCAAAATACCACATTAATATCCATAACCGGTTCATTTTTGCTTAATCGCATCATCTGGACAGGTATAGGATTGATAGTGCTTTTATACACTTATTTCACCTTTAGTTTTGAAAGATTCTTCAGCGGTAAAAGAGATAAGGCAGCAATTGGCGAACGTTCATTAGATAAAGTTAAAAAAGCAAGCCCCAAAGTCAATATTAGTTTCGCCGGTTCGTACAACCGTAACACCTTATGGAAACTGACCCGGATGGAGATCAGCAATATTATCCGTGATAATTATTTTTGGATCATTCTATTAAGCGGCATGACTTTCCTTGCTTTTGTGCTTTGGATGGGAGATGGAAATGATGGAGTAGCTGATTTTCCGCGTACGGTAATGCTTTTGGATACCTATAACGGCAACTTCCTTTTTTTTATCTTTTTTATCATCTTGTTTTATACAGGCGAAACACTGCACCGCGACAGGATAACCCGTTTCGCCTTTATAAATGATTCCCTGCCGCCACCAAACTGGGTGTTAAACGGGTCAAAGTTGGTATCACTACTTGTGCTCGCTTTCTTTTTGGCATTAATTCCTTTAATCTTAGGTGTACCTATCCAAATCATAAAAGGTTTTTATCACTTCCATTTCCCGGTATATTTTGTTTACATATTTACATTGATACTGCCCCGGTTATTGGATATGGTAGTGTTTTGCTACGTAATACATATAACCGTAAATAATAAGTTTGCCGCGCATGCGGTAGGCATCTTCCTTTGGATAATATTCTTTTTTTTAGAAGATACGGGCACCTTCAATTATAACCTTTTCATGTATTCTTATACACCGTGGTACGGTTTTTCTGATATGGACGGGATTGGGCATATGGCAAAAGCGGTTTATTCATTTCATTTGTACTGGTTGCTTTTTGCGGGATTATTGACCATTGTTTCAGCTTTGTACTATTATCGCGGCGTAACCGCCGGTATTAAAGAACGATGGCAATTAGTTACTGAACGTTTTGATAAAAAAACTAAAATTTTTACCGCAATATTGGTGTTTGCATTTTTGGCGTTTGGTGCTTACAACTATTACAATGTAAGCTACCTCAATAGTTTTTTAACAAGCGGCGAAGCTGACAACCGGGCAGAAAGGTATGAAAGGCAGTTGAAAAAATATTCATTGCTACCACTACCCAAAGTAACCAGTATGGAGCTGCATACTGATCTGTACCCTGAAAAACTGGAAGAATATACCCATGCGTTCATAACTATAGCTAACAAGACTAACCAGCCTATTGAAAAACTACTGCTGGATGGTGATGAATTATCTGATTATTCAATCAAACAAGATGGTAAATTAGTGCCTTTTACATCGCCATTGCTTTACCCGCGTGGTATGTTCAACTGGTTTAGGCCTAAGAATGATACGGCTGAGTTTCGTTTGTACAGGTTGTCAAAGGCACTGGCCCCGGGTGATTCTACTGTGCTTGAAATTAATTCTGCAATCAGTTATAAAGGTTTTAGTAATGGCCTTTACTCAAAGGACTTGCTTCATAACGGTACATTTTTAGGCCCGGAATTGCCGGGTTTGGGTTATGACGATGACGACGAATTAGACAGTCGTTATGAGCGTAAAAAAAGACATTTGCCGGTGAAGATAGAGGGCGAAATTCCCCAAAATGATCCCGAAGGAATAAGCACATTGAAAGCAGGCAAAGCGGCCGACCTGTTGAAATTTGATATAACCGTGAGTACGTCGGGTGATCAAACCGCTATTGCACCGGGCGAACTGATTAAGCAGTGGAAACAGGGAGGGAGGAACTATTTTCATTACAGGCAAAGTAGCCCAGGCATATATGGGCCTTTCGGTATCTTATCAGCAAGATATGCCATTATGCGTGATAGCGTGTATTTAGATCATAAGGTCATTATCAATCTTTATTATCATCCTGAACATAGTGCCAATCTCGGCAGATTTATGGCTGCATATAAGGATGGGCTTCGTTACATGGATAAAGCTTATGGAAGCTTTCCTTTTAAAAATATAAGCCTTGCTGAAACTTCTATTTACGGCCCCCGCGATGCATCGATGACAACCTTGGATGCCTATGCAGAGCAAAATTCCTGGAATGCCAATTTTAATGACCCAAATCAATTTGATTATTGCTACATCAATACTATAAAGAATTTAGCCCAGCAATGGTGGTGTTTTCAAGTAGCGCCTAATAATACGGTAGGCGCAATGGTGATTCCCGAAGGACTTGCCGGTTACACTGCACTAATAATGGCTGAAAAAAAATATGGTGCTGCAAACATGCGCTACATTGTTTTGGATCAGTTGTGGCGCTATTTGTTTATTAGGCGAAGAATGGAAGAAAAAGAACATCCGCTTATTACAGCTGATCAGTGGTTTGAATACCAGGGGAAAGCAGCTGTGGCGTTATATGGTTTAAGGGATTTAATGGGTGAGGATAGTCTGAACGCAGCCCTGCGCGATTTTAAAAATGCTTACGCTTTTAAAAATAAACCGCCTTTTGCCGGCAGTAACGATCTGTATAAATATCTGCAAAAACATGTACCTGATTCATTACAATATTACCTTGATGATACCTGGAAGAAAATTACGCTGTATGATAACAAGGTGACGGATGTAAAAGCCAAATCGCTTGGAAAAGATAGGTACCAGGTAACTATATCAGTTATTATTAATAAAGTCTGGATTGATGGTAAAGGCAATGATATTGCCGCGAAAAACATGAATGATTATATAGATATAGGGATATTTGCAGCTGACGGCCAAAATAAGGATGGCAGAAGTATTGTTAATCAACTTTATCTTAAAAAATATAAGCTAACAGCAGGTGCACATACTTTTACTATTATAGTAAAAGGCAAGCCCCAGCGAGCAGGTGTTGATCCATACAGTATGCTGATAGATAGAATGCCAAATGATAATATCAAGAGCCTTTAATTAAGATGTGCCTGCGCATATAGCTTATTACAAAAAAAAGATAAAATAGGGCAAAATAGAATGAGCATAATAAATATCCGGCGGATAAAATGATTGCGGAAATGTTCGCAGTATTCAGTAAGAAAACTAAAGATCTGACGAAATATGCAGCTTAGAGCTTATCATCTTAATTCTTAAACAACTCTTCTTTATTTTGGACGGGTTCTGTCAAGGGCAGCAAAGCGCGGAGTTGTGTGGCTGCTGCTGTTCATGTACCCTTGACGGGTTCCGGCAAAAATAAGAACGTTGTGGCGAGATAAGATGAAATAGCTATTGACAAAGTTTTGGAATACGAAGCGCCGCTAAAAAACCAACACAATTGCCCACTTGTACAACAATTACTTTTTATCCCGGCAGTTGCTACCTTCTTCGCTGTACTGTGAATGAGTTACTTTTAGTTTTAGCGTTTGATAGTGGGATGTTTTATATACCAACAGAGAGCGGTTAAGCCAATGAAGCCGGCTTAACTTCTGCCTGAATTTAAGTTAATAATCGTAATGAATTACCTGGCAAGCAGCAAAAGATAACCAGTGATTGCTCCGCCTAAAATAACAAATGCGCTATTGACTTTTGTGAATCTAAAAAGTACAACGGCGCTGCAAATCGCTATTAAAATTGCTCTCCATTCAGTCAGGCTATCTCTCCCCAGCTGATAACACACAAAAATAATCAACGCGATAGAGGCTACGTTTACGGCATTTAAGAACGCACCAAATAGTTTTGAACCCCGTATTTTGCGAACCAACGGATTTAAAAATGCAACAAACAGAAACGATGGCAGAAATATGCCAATAGTGGAAATTACCGCACCACTAATCCCATTAATCTGATAGCCGATAAATGTAACCGAAGAAAATACGGGACCAGGGGTGAATTGTCCGATTGCTATAGCATCAATTAGTTGTTGGTGAGAAATAATGCCCTTTGCAACCAGCTCCGAATCTAAAAAGGCAAACAGTACATAACCGCTGCCATACAGTACGGCTCCTACCTTCAAAAAAGACAGGAACAAACTGATATTTACCGGGCTAAAAAATCGATGATCCTGCGTTTCCAGCAGGGCAAGCGGAAGGAATGAATGGACAGTATTCTTTTTTCTGAGACGAATAGCCGCTATACCCATCGACAAAAAGCCGGCACCAAAAAGAATGAATAGTTGGGATATACCAAAGAAACAAAGAGCCAAACAAACTATTCCAATTATGCCCAACCCAATAGTTTGTAAAGATTTTAATGCCAGCGGGTAAATTGCCGTCAATATGACGGCGATGATAGCTGGTTTTATGCCGTAAATAAAGGGTTGAACCTGCGGCAGGTGGCCATAAGATTTGTACAACCAGGCAAAGCAAAGTGTGATCAGAACCGCAGGCATGATAAAACAAATCCCCCCGATAATCAGTCCCCGCCAGCCTGCGCGTTCCTGTCCGATATGGATAGCCATTTCCGTGCTGTTCGGGCCGGGTATTAAATTGGTTGCACCAATGAGGTCAAGGAAGTGCTGCTCGTTCATCCATTTCCGTTTCACCACTGCTTCATTACGCATCATGGCGATATGAACAGCAGGACCGCCAAAGGCAGTAAACCCTAATCGCAGAAAAAACCCGGCGACTTCTTTTAGATACTGTTTGTTATACATAATCAAATAAAGCCATAAAACCAAAGTCCATATGTAACTGCATATGACAATGGAACAAGGTGCGGCCAGGGTTATCGGCTATGAAATCTACCTCTATTTCCTGGAAACCGCCTAACATCACTACATCTTTCATAATACCGGAAGTATGCTTGCCGCCAATTTTGGTGAGCTCAAAATTATGGCGATGAAGGTGCATAGGGTGAATATCATCGGATGCATTATACATTTTTAAACGGTATCTCTTGCCTTCTTTTAAATGGAACATAGGTTTCATCTCCATCATATTAAAGGCAATTCCGTTAATTGTCCAGCGATTAAAGCCGTTCTCTGCCGCATTTTGTTTGGCGAAGACCATTTTGATGATCTCATCAGGTTCAGGAACAGGCTTATTTTTTTTACCAAAAACCGTATAATCCCAAAGGTAAGGCTTGGGTTTTATCCATTGCGGTTTACCTTTTTGCCCTGTATATTGAATTATTGTACCCATGCCGTTGCCCCGGTCATCATCTGCCAGGTCGCCCATTATCCATACACCGGGGTGTTTCATTTCTACAATGGCTGAAATGCGTTCCGCTGTACCGAGCCATAAAACCGGCACCTCTGTCGGGTTTGGCACAGGGAAACCATCAAGAGCAATTACTTTAAAAGTATGGCCCGGCAGTGCAAGGCTGCGGATCTCAGAACCACTCCCGTTAACAATATGAAATAAGATGCGTTCGCCGTATTTAACTTCAATGGGTTTACCGTGACCTAACTGCCTGCCATTAATGGTGAATACTTTATACCCGACCTCATATCCTTTGATTTTAATCGGCGATTCTTTTTCCCTTTTGTCCTGCATTGCTTTGAGTTCAGCAATGACAGGGCCACTTAAAAAGTCGCTCGACATATCACCACCCCGCATAAAATAAGGTTCAAATTCTTTTAGCATTAAGAATTCTTCCCGGTCATAACCGCTTGGTTTTACTTTAGGTTCTATATACACCGGGCCTACCTGACCGGAATATTGCCCAGCACTCAAGTCGGCCCCAGCAAGCATATGGGTATGGTAAAAGCGTAAACCTGATGGTTTGGGAACAAAAATTTCGCGACGCATACCATGAGGCGGAATATACGGTGTTCCTTCTTCAGCGGAGCCGTCTATGCTTACCGGGATAAACTGTCCATGCCAGTGAAACTGTTCAGGGCTATCGGTATCGTTATAAATGTCTACAATAGTTTGCCGCCCTTCTTTAAATCGTAGCAAAGGCCCGGGAAATTGATTGTTATAACAAACAGTGGAAATAATATGTTGAGGGCCCACTTCAATTAACCCTATCCCGATACGGATAGTATAATCCGCCTTTTGCTTTAATATATTCCCGTTTCCTGCCTCGGTTTTCAGCTTTACATCCGTCGCTTTAGCCGGATTGAATACACTTGCTGGCAACATTCCTGCAATAGGCAACACTAATCCGGTTGACCAGATAAATTTCCTACGATCCATTATTTAGCTTTTATTGTTGAATAATTTTCGATCTATTGAATATTTCCCGGCTCCAAAAATCAGCAGAAAAACTATTCCCATCAGCATACTGAAATCAGCCCGTCCATCATGTGCCGCGGCCCAAAAACCTTTATCTATTAATATGGGCATTTTTGTAGTGTAAATAGCGGTGAGAATCACTATCAGTAATGGGGTGGCTGCCACCCTTGTAAATAATCCGATAATCAGCAAGATGCCGCAAACAATTTCCGTATTGCCGACAAAAGGCCCGAAAAATTGGGGATGAGGGATACCGATTTTTGCAAAACGCCCCGAACCATCTGCAATGGGAAACAGAAATTTCTGTATCCCCTCAGATAAAAATATCAGTCCAACCATTAAACGGACGAGGATATTGCCGGGATAATTATTATCTATCACCATACTTTTCACTATGATATTCTATATTGCGATTGATTGACTATTTGTGAGATTTAATAGTTGCTGCTTTATAAACAAATTTATTATAACCGTTCGGCTTTTTTTCCATAAAACCCTCTTCAACTAATTCCTTTAACCGATTATAAAAGGAACTTATGCTCAATTCAATACCTTTGGCTTTCATTGTAAGCCAGACAGTTTCGGCATCTGTATAATCATCAAAAACACCAAAATTCTCTATTATCAACTCATTGATCTGATAATGTAGTTTTTTCCTTTTGCTAAGTGTTGATTTAAAGGACTGGAAAGGATAAGGAGTCGATCTATACATAAAATTTATTGAACATTATTTGAAGCTCAGACTTAAGTAGCCGTAGGTCAATCGTATATTCTAAAGTAATTGAAGATTCTGTAGCAATACTGAAGAATTGCAATCGCCAAAGAATCTTAAAGCCTTGTTGTGAAATTTTAATCCTGCCAAAAAAATCAATCGCTTATCCCTAATTTCCCCAACCATACCCCTAAGAAAAATACAATTCCACCGCCAACAATTACCTGTAAAACAGTAGACCATAGTGGCGACTTCATGAACTTGTATCTAATCATCGCTATTGCTACCAGTTCTACGGCAACTATGGCGTAAGCAAAATGAAGGGCGGTGTCCAAATCTGTAATTAAAAAGGGAAGTGTGTGGAGCATGCCGCCTAACGTTGTAGCAAAACCAGTAATTATCCCTCTGGTTATCGGGCTGCCACGTCCGGTTACTTTTCCATCATCAGATAATGCTTCTGCCAGGCCCATACTTATTCCTGCGCCTAAAGATGCGGCCAAGCCTACAAAAAACGCTTTATGTGCCTGATGGGTTAACCCCGCTGCTGCAAATAAAGGGGCTAATGTTGAAACTGATCCATCCATTAAACCTAATAATGCAGGCTGAACCTTTTGCAAAACATATTGCGCATCACTTTCTTTGGTTGTTCTTTTAATTGATTTCTGTACTGTCATGGCATAATTACATTGAAAATATGTTAATGTTTTAAAGTTAAGTCGTTGATAATTAGATTAAATATTAATAGATTTTAATCTTAAAAGATGTGTTTAAATTCAGATTGTCTACATAATAAGCATTTAGTTTTGTGATTTACTAAAATCGCCGGTTCAGGATTTTTAACAGAAACGGACCATTACTATTCCGAGTTACAGCGAGAGTATAGCGAAGTAGAACGTTTATCTGAACAGGAAAAAGCGGAAGTCAAGGAAGTGTTTGCAGGTTTTGGCCTGTCGGAAGGTTTACAAAAAGAAATTGTCGATGAGATGGCTAAGGATAAAGACAAATGGGTTGATTTTATGATGCGTTATGAACTTGGGCTGGAAAAGCCACAGCCTAATAGTGCTACCAAAAGCGCAATTACCATAGGTATATCTTATATTGTCGGCGGCATTATACCACCGTTTTAAACCCGTTAGTCGTATAATTACTGTGCAGTTCAACCATCGTCCCTCCGGGATCAACCGTTTCGGAACCATATACCTGTATTTCATAATTATCCCGGGCTTTAACGTAAGTAGATAATAATACAGCAACAATTAAGGTAATAGATATTTTGTCATAGCGTTAGATTTGATTATTACCCCCGTTGATCATATCAGAAACGATACCGGCAGATTCTGCCTTTCTTTCAGCCAGGAAAATGCCTGCAACGTGGATGATGATAAATGCTAACACCAGGTACATACAAAACCCATGAACTTCCTTTACACTATGTCTGATGGATTTATAAGCAACCAAGGCATCTTCAAAAGCGAGAAATAAACCAGTTACAACCATAATGATCAGCAGGATATAAAAAAGGCTATATATAGTCTTTACTATAAGTTCATTTCGGATAGCCTCCCTCTTGGCTTTTGTTGCTTTAAATTGGGCATACGTGGTTTTTATTTTCCGGATAAATTTTTGTTCTGCAAGCTGAAAAAACTCAAGTAACAAACGGAACACAAGCAGCGCAGCTAATGCATAACCAAAATAAACATGGATATCCCATACCTTGTCTCCCAGTGCATGGGCTGCTGAGTGAGCCTGGTCGGTAGTTACGCTGGCGCCCGCTTTTTGAAGTTCCTCTTTAATTAACGTAGCCGTTGGTCGGCTTTTGGTAATCGTTGAGTTGATCAAAACCGTAATGAGTGAGCCGCTGATAACTATCGCATTCGCCCAGTGCCAAAAGCGAAGTGATGCAGGATGTTTTTTGGAATTGCGCTTTGATGCAATATCCTTGCGTATCGGTTCTATAATAGCCATTATAATTATTTTAGGTTGTTTATATGCTAAGTAATTCATCAAAAATAAGGCGTCTTTCTCACTTAAACATACTCGGTAATCAATCTCCATCCCAATAATTCAAAATAAAACAAATGGGGTCGGGCTTATTTTCTTTGGTTCAAAAGTAAAAGCGTAAATTGAAGTAATTCTGTAGTAATGGATTTGCCGGGCTAATAATTTTAACAGTCATTTTGTCTTCAGAATCTCTTCAGTTTGGTAGATTATATTTGATTTTAAAAAAGCCGTTGAAACTATTAATAATTGAGGACGAGCAAGGCCTGCGAGAAAATATCACTACCTATTTTAATGAGGATGGTAATATTTGCGAAAATTGCAGTGACCTTACTTCAGCGATGGATAAATTAGCGATGTACGAGTACGATTGTATCTTGTTAGATATCGGTTTACCGGATGGCGAAGGATTTGCCATATTGGAATATCTGAAGGCCAAAATGAAAAGTGAATCGGTGATCATCATTTCCGCACGTAATTCGTTAGATGATAAGATCAGAGGGCTTAATATTGGGGCAGATGATTATTTAACCAAGCCATTTCACCTGGCAGAACTAAAGGCAAGGGTCGTCGCGGTTTTCAGAAGGAAAACGGGGAGTAATAAAGGATTGCTGGTGTTTAATGAAATTAGCATCGATCTGCAGGGAAGGGCCGTAGCTGTTAATGATGTAGCCATCGTTTTAACCAGGAAAGAATATGAAATGCTACTTTATTTCATAGCCAATAAAGGAAAAGTAATTTCTAAGACTGCCCTTGCTGAACATTTATGGGGAGATGAAATAGATATGCACAGTCATTTCGATTTTATTTATACCCACATAAAGAACCTGCGGAGAAAATTATTAGATGCTAATAGTCGCGATTATATCACATCTGTTTATGGTATAGGCTATAAATTTAAGGCTGAATGAAGTTAGCAGTTCTTTACAACAGGACAAATATAATTATAACCGTAACCTTGTTAATAATTGGCGCGGTAATATATTTTTTTGCCATCAATTATATAGCAAGGAGTCAACTGGACAACGACCTCTCAGAAGAAGTAGGGGAGGTTGTAGATTATGTATCAACTAATCATAAACTCCCAAAACAAGTAGATTTTGATGAAGATCAGACCGTTTTCTTTAAAACAGATCGAAAAGATATACAGCCCAGGTTTTTTGACACCATCTATGTAAACCCAAAAGAAAAAGAGAATGAACCAGGAAGGGCAATTGAAAGTATAATTCGGGTAAACAACTCGTATTATAGGGTAATTATTACCGTTTCAAGAGAGAGCACGGAGTATCTGTTGCAGTTTGTTGGCATTATCACACTTGGTTTAATGGCAAGCCTGTTATTAATTCTTTTTTTAGCAAACCGATATTTTTTAAACGGCCTTTGGAAACCATTTTATGCTTTGCTTCATCAAATAAAAGGGTTTAATATTTCAGAAGAAAATAACTTCAAATTAACCAATGAGCGTGTTGATGAATTTGTAGAATTGAGCACAGCTATAGATAGTATGTCGGCAAGGGTTCGTAATGATTACCAGCATTTAAAGCATCTTACAGACGATGCATCGCATGAAATGCTGACACCGCTGGCCGTTATTACTTCTAAGTTGGATACGTTGATTCAACATGAACGGCTACCATCTGAAATTTCTGAGCAAATAGAAGATATTTATGCGGCTACCAGCAAATTATCAAGACTGAACCAAACGTTACTACTGCTTACCAAGATCGAAAATAATCAAGTTGTTGGGAATGAATCCATAGATTTAAATGCATTGTTAAGCGACAAAATCAAACAATTTCATGAGCTGATTTTAGCAAAGCACATTACTGTTACTGAAAAGGTAGGTGCAAAAAAAATCTTCGGTAGTAAGTATTTGATGGACATTTTGTTGAACAACCTGATAAGCAACGCCATTTGGCATAATAAAGACTATGGAAAACTGATGGTAATGCTCGATGATGAAGAAATGGTTTTTCAAAATACCGGAATCCTGGTAGCCTTAAATCAGGAGACAATTTTTGAACGGTTCAAAAAGGGAAGTAAATCTGAAGGTACGGGTTTAGGCCTCACGCTGGTAGAAAATATCTGCAAATTTTATGGATGGAAAATCAGCTATGATTTCAAAGATGAGCTTCACAGCTTTAAGGTTGTTTTTTAAAACTACGGCTGCAATTTTTTCATTTTTGCTATTTCATAAATAATGCCATTCCTATAAGCACTACGCTGCTTGGTGTGTCTTTAACACTTTTTAACAGGTTAACTTCAGACTTGCTTCAATATCTGGGTTTATTTTAGCAAGGTATTAAAAGCAATATTGATGAGAATCGGCCAGATGTGATGTGTTGATTTAATGTTAAAAATAGTGTCAAATAGGTTTGTTTTCATGTGAACTTCAGATTGCAATGGTAATATCGCTATTACATTAACGAACTAATAAATTAGGAAGTGGTTGAAAATAAAGAAGATATAATTACGTTTCATTTCGGCAAATTGAATAAAAGAATGTTTTTGTTGAATAAAGAATTTATAACTGATTAAGGATAATGGAAATAATTAATACCGGATTTAGTTACTTACTATTAAAAATAAAAGCATGAAATTATTATTGCTCTCTCTTATTTTGATCTTATCTATCAATGTTACCTGGTTAGGCGACTTTAATGGAGCGACCACGGAAGCTGCCAAATCTCATAAATACATTTTGATCAACTTCTCCGGATCAGACTGGTGCGGACCCTGCATCCGTGAAAGAAAAGAAATATTGGAAAACGATGTTTTTGAAAAGTATGCCTCAGATCACTTGGTACTGGTAAGGGCCGATTTCCCAAGGCAGAAAAAAAATCAGCTAAGTAAAGATCAAATTAAAAGGAACGAGGTGTTAGCCGATAAATATAATCCGGACGGCAAATTTCCTTACACGATTTTGGTAGACGAACATGGCAAAGTTGTAAAAGACTGGGACGGCTTTCCTAATGAATCACCTGAAAATTTTGTAAGCCAAATTGCTTCTTCTTCAGGTGTGGCCAACTAAATCATTGGCTTTTAAGCATTATTTTTTTTAAAAAAAACCGTATAAAATGATAAGTCAGATCACAAAAGTTTCAGCCTGTTTACTGCTTGTGGTATATTTTACTTCATGCGTGAATGTAAAAGAATACCAGAAAAGCCGAATCAATGATTCGGAAATGGCATTGAGCAATCGAAAAGTTGAGAAAAATGAATTGAATTTTCAATCGTACCGCGAAGCAGCTTCTGGTGCCAATGCCGGCAAAACCGGAGGTGGCTGCGGATGTAATTAATTGCTATTTAATCTCTGACTATCAATGAAAAAAATATATTTATCCATCCTTGGATTCTCTTTTTTATGCCGCTTAAATGCCCATTCGCAAACGAAGCAGGACACAGTGGCGAATAAGCCCGCTTATACGATCAATAGTACGCCCAAACAGGATTCCACTCATTATAATCCGAGAAAGTTTCACTTGGATGAGATTGATTTTGTTTCCAGTTATTACTCGCAAAACGGGGATCATTCGGCAGTTACCGGTGGTATTGGTACCGAGAAGGTAACCGATATCGCCAATGGCCTTACTTTAAATTTTATTAAAACCGACCGTAATCAAAACAAGAATACCCTTCAGGTAGGGCTGGGCTTTGATTATCATACAGCGGCATCGCAGGCTTATGTGTCTAAAACAGGAGCCTCAAGCCCATCGGGTACCAGGCTGTATCCATCAATTGACTATACGATAGAAAGCGCAAAGACCGGAAATACCTTCGGTATAGGAGCCTATTACTCCAATGAATATAATTATAAGTCATTGGGTGCGGATATACATTACTCGGTAAAAACTGACAATAAAAACGGGGAATTCAGTGCCAAACTTCAGGGCTATTTTGACAACGTTACACTCATTTATCCATCAGAGTTTGTTCCGGCAAGTGCTGTTACAACAAATTATGGAGACCATGGTGATGGAGGACACCGGGATAATCTCGGTACCAGCCCGCGTAAAACCTATGACGCTTCTTTTGCTTACTCGCAGATTATCAACTCCAGGCTGCAAATAGCATTTTTAGCAGATATTGTCGGCCAAAACGGATTATTGAGCCTGCCATTCCACCGGGTTTACTTTTCAAATGGAAAAGATACGATAGAAAAACTGCCTTCCTCCCGCTTTAAATTACCGATTGGTTTCCGCGCCAATTATTTCCTTGGGGATAATATTATCCTCAGATCCTATTACCGTTATTATGCAGATAGCTGGGGAGTACGGTCGAGTACGGCGAATTTGGAAGTCGCCTATAAAGTTTCGCCGTTCTTTTCTATTTCTCCTTTTTACAGATATTATACACAAACCGCTGCCAGGTATTTTTCTCCTTACGAAGAGGCTAACCCTACGCAGCAGTATTTTACCAGTAACTATGAGTATGCCCAATTCCATAGCCAGTTTTTTGGGGTAGGTTTCCGAATAGCGCCGCCTAATGGGGTTTTTGGATGGCAGGGCCTTCATGAGATGGAAATAAGATATGGTCACTATTCGCAGAATACTGATTTGGTTTCGAATGTGGTTTCACTGAGCCTGGGTTTTAAATAAACCTATTTTGTCAGATATTTATTAATTTCTGTTTTTAAAATTGCATGTTGTGAGCGCTCTTATTATTGCTCCATCACTGTTCAATATGCTTGATAACATAGCCACACCTTGTTCCCTAAATGCGTATGGGGTAGAAGGGCTGAACTTAATATTTCTTGGGAGGTTATCACAAATTGTGATAACCTCTGTCCATTCATTCTTAGTTAATTGGAACATAAAATCTTCGGGAAAGCGTATCAAGTTTCTTTTAACAGACTGTTTTAAGGCTCTCGTTTCGACCTCGTTTAGTGCGGCCAGGTCGTAATTGTTAAGGGCCTTAATTTCTTCTTTGGTTCCAATTGCACTTCTGAATGACTGTTCCATTTGGTCGGGTCGCAATCACGGCCGGCGGACATATCCGCACGTTTACCATTAGCCGTAATGCGCATTTAGATGGGCATTGCGCGCCCTTTGTAGTTTTTTTGCTTTCTGATGTAGAAAAGTAGATGGAAATTACTGTTCATAATTACAAGCTTAAAAGTTAAACTAAAGTAAGTTTGTGGCCTGCCTTTCTTAGATATTAACTCAATTAATATGTTGATAATCAATTAATTAAAATAAATTAAGTGGGTAGTACTTTGCCATTTGGTACGCACCGAATTACGCTCATTTTTGTTGCGTTTTGGTGCATAAAGTCGTTCAAATTCAAAATAAAGGTTCCTGTTCGTTTTCTTGATTAACTAGTTTTGGCTTGGGGTAAAACCAGTTTTTAGTAACATCATTATCGGTGCTGTGAGGTGTCAGAACAGCATTATTAACTTTAAATAGAGTTGGTATTTGCACCGGATGGCCAAAAACTAACACATGTTGTCGTGCAATTGATGGCAAACGAATAAGAATGCTGGCAGATATATGGGGGGCATTTGTCTTATTTGGGATAAGTCTTTAGGGTTTTGAATGCGATGAATTATAAAGTTGCTGCATTGGGATAAAACTGTAAATTCCTGAATCTGAAAAAAACTTGTTATATCTTAGAGCCGATATTAATTTCATGTTGGTATGTAAACTGATGCTCATTCAATGAAAGTTTTAAAGTTTCTTAGTTTTTTAGTGATTGTTGTAATCATCGTTTTTTTATATTGGGTACATAGATCACTGAATATCCCGCATGCGCACAATAAGAATAACCAATATATACAAATCCCTCATGGCTCTTCCCCCGGTCAAATACTTGCTAAACTTGATTCCGAAGGAATACTTTCCGCCCAAATTCCGCTGAAAATATATCTGAAAATTACGGGTAAGAGCAATGAGATGCAGGCAGGTGAATATCTATTCAATTCACCAATTACACCGCTTGAGGTACTGGAGGAGCTGAAAAATGGAAAACTACGAACTGTAAAATTAACCATCCCGGAAGGTTTTACTCGTTTTGATATTGCTAAAAGAATAGCCGAGCAATTCCCTCAAAATCAACCGGCAGGCGAAAATGCTGCCTTGAAACTTATGGAGGATATTTCACTCATTAAAGATATAGCTCCGGAAGCTAAAAATCTTGAAGGTTATATGTATCCAAACACTTACTATTTCCCACGCTCTGTTACCACTCAGGCTATCATAAGGAAAATGGTTGGGGAGTTTAAAAAGGTTTGGAAGCCGGAATATGCAGATCGAGCGTTTAAATTGAAACTGACACCGTACCAGATAATTACCATTGCTTCTCTTATCGAAACCGAATCGCGATTGAACGAGGAGCGACCTATTATAGCTTCAGTAATCTATAATCGGCTGAACAAAGGAATGCCGCTTGGGATAGATCAGACGGTTGTTTACATAGCGAAGATGGAAAATCATTGGGATGGGACAATATACAAAAGCGACTTGGAATCAAATTCTCCGTACAATACCAGAAGGTTTGTCGGTCTTCCTCCGGGCCCGATTTCGTCAGTTTCTGAAAGCTCCATCAAAGCTGCCCTTTATCCTGCCACCACAAACTATATTTATTACGTTTTAAACGTGGAGAAAAACGATAAGTCTCATAGATTTTATTCAACGGCTGCAGAATTCGAACGTGGAAAAGCTGCCTATCAAGCTTGGTTGAAAAAGGAGCGTAGATAAAAGATTTATACAAGAATATACGTTTTACAGGGCTTTAATATACCGCTCATCGAATAGGCTTTTAAACTTCTCTCCATACTTTTCTATACGTCAAAATAAATCAGCGTTCAAGAATTGCAAGAAAGGATATAAAATCAAAAAAGGCCGAATTACGCTGATTTTTGTTGCGTTTTGGTGCATAATATGGTGTTTTGATGCAATAAAAAAAGGCTGCAAACTTTTGATTTGCAGCCTTTTTTTATTGTTTTTTGTAGCCCGTAGGGGAATCGAACCCCTGTTTCTAGAATGAAAATCTAACGTCCTAACCCCTAGACGAACGGGCCTTTTTTTGTTGTTAAGCTTCGGCCTTTCAACCAACCGCTTCCCTTATTTTGGGAATGCAAAGATATACGTTTAAAGAGAATTTTAAAATATTATTTAAATTTTTTTTAATGTTTTTTTTAACTGCCTCAAAATTACAATCATCAAACAAAAACAGCTTTGCTGCATTGTAGTTGTATTAATTATACCTTTATATTTATACAATAAACCCTATACGATGAAAGCACTATGGAATAACCAGGTTATTGCTGAAAGCAATAATACTGTTGTTGTTGAAAATAATCATTATTTCCCGAAAGAAAGTGTAAAGCCGGAATTTTTGAAACCCTCTGATACACATAGCACTTGCCCGTGGAAAGGCCTGGCATCATACTATTCGCTTAATGTTGATGGAAAACAAAATAATGACGCGGCATGGTATTACCCTGATCCGAAACCTGCGGCTGCTGAAATTAAAGATCATGTTGCATTCTGGAAAGGCGTTAAAATAACCGATTAAGGCATGAAACAATACGATGCTATAGTTATAGGCTCGGGGCAGGCCGGTGGTCCGCTGGCTAAAAAGCTGGCTAAGGCCGGTAAAAAAACGATTTTAATAGAAAAAAGGTTTGTAGGCGGCACTTGTGTAAATGATGGCTGTACGCCAACCAAAGCCTGGGTGGGGTCGGCAAAAGCGGCTTATATGGCGGCACATAGCGGGCCGCTGGGGATAAAGGTTAAGGGCTATAAGGTTGATATGCGCCAGGTAAAAAAGCGTAAGGACGAGATTGTAATAAGCGCGCGTATGGGAGGGCAGCATGCTATCGAAAAAACCAAGAATCTCGATCTTGTTTTTGGCGAGGCTTCTTTTATCGCGGAGAAAACATTGTCTATCAAATTAAACTCCGGTAGTACGCAAACTGTAAAAGCCGACTGGATATTTATAGACACAGGTGCAAAAACGCGCATTCCGGAGATTGAAGGGTTACATGATATCGAATACCTGACTTCAACAACTATCCTCGACCTGGATACGGTGCCTGATCATTTGTTGATCGTGGGAAGCAATTATATCGGGATGGAGTTTGGGCAGATGTTTGCCCGCTTTGGCAGCAAGGTTACGATGCTGGAGAGATCCCCCCGCATATTGGGCAAGGAGGATGCTGATATTGCTGATGCCCTGCATAAAATAATGGCAACTGAGGGTATTACCATTTATACCAGTGCCGAAACTACCACCTTCAAAAAAACTAAAAAGGGTAATATTAAAGCAACTGTAACCATTGCGGGTAAAGAAGATACGATCACCTGTACCCACGTACTGCTGGCGGTAGGGCGTATGCCGCAAACGGAAGCTTTAAATTTAGATAAAACAGGTGTGGCGGTTGATGAGAAAGGCTATATAAAGATAAATGATAAGCTGGAAACCAATGTAAAAGGTATTTATGCTTTGGGCGACGTAAAAGGTGGCCCGGCATTTACGCATATTGCTTATAATGATTATACTATAGTTTACCGTAATCTGATTGAAAATACAGACTACAATATAAATGATCGCCCGTTACCATATTGTATGTTTACCGACCCGGAGTTGGGCCGGGTAGGCATTAGTGAGGAAGAAGCTAAAAAGCAGAATCTGAATGTAAAAGTGGTTAAACTGCCAATGGAACACGTAGCCAGGGCGATAGAAAATGGCGATACCCGTGGATTTATGAAAGCGGTGGTTGATGCGGATACCAAAAAGATATTGGGTGCGGCTGTTTTGGGCAGTCAGGGCGGCGAGATCATGACGGTACTGCAAATGGCTATGGAGGGGGGTATTACTTACGATCGTATCAGGTATTGTGTATTTGCACATCCAACGTATTCCGAAGCGCTGAATAACCTGTTTTTATCACTTGAACCTTAGCCAATTTCTATGATAAAAGTTGAACATCTGGGCAAACACTTCGGCAAAGTAAAGGCGGTAGATGATATTTCTTTTGATGTGGCTGAGCATGAAAATTTTGTGCTTTTAGGTACCAGCGGGTGCGGTAAAACCACTACTTTGAAAATGATCAACCGTTTGATAGAACCTACGCACGGCAAGATCTTCATCAACAATAAAAATATTCTTGAACAGCAGCCCGAAGTTTTACGGCGGGGCATAGGCTATGTGCTGCAAAATAACGGTCTGTTTCCGCATTATACCATTGGGGAGAACATTGCCATTGTACCGCAATTGTTAAAATGGGATGATAAGAAAATACAGTATCGCGTTAGCGAATTACTGGAAAAACTGCACCTCTCTAAAGATTATCTCAATGTTTACCCAAATGAATTGAGTGGGGGCCAGCAGCAAAGGGTAGGGCTGGCGCGGGCCTTAGTGGCCAACCCACCGGTGTTATTAATGGATGAGCCATTCGGTGCGCTGGATAATGTAACCAAAGCCAAAATACATGCCGAATTTAAGGCGCTGGATGAGCTAAAAAGGAAAACCATTATCATGGTTACCCATGATGTACAGGAAGCCTTTGAACTGGGCGACAGGATCTGCCTGATGGATAAGGGGAATATAGTGCAGACAGGCACACCCGCTGAATTACTTTTTAAACCGAAAAACAAATTCGTGAGAGAGTTTTTGCAGGAACAACGATTGCAATTGGAATTCAGATCGCTCACGTTAAAAGATGTAAAACAAGAACTGGAAGGATTTCACGCTGACCAATCAGTTTGGTCGGTAATGGAAAATCTTAAAATCGATAGCAATAATTCCGCAAGTTTTGAAAATCTGATGTCGGCATTTTATAATTATAAAAAGGAGCAGCGGCATGAATGATCAGCAACAAACCTTGTGGCAGTTTATGCAGGAGCAAAGCGATAAGCTGGCTGCCCAAACGCTGGAGCATATCGGACTAACGTTTATCTCCCTGTTTCTGGCCGTACTGGTTGGTTTGCCTTTGGGAATCCTCATCGCCCGAAAAAGAAAACTATCCGGTTCGGTTTTAGGTGTGGCGGGTGTATTGCAAACTATACCAAGCATTGCCTTGTTGGGTTTCATGATCCCGCTGCTGGGTATCGGCCCAAAACCTGCCATTGTAGCGCTTTTATTGTATGCGTTATTGCCCATCATCAGGAATACCTATACCGGCATTACAGGTGTTGATGCAGCGGTTAAAGAAGCGGCCACAGCCATGGGCATGAGCAAATGGCAAATATTAGCAAAGGTTGAGTTGCCGCTGGCTATGCCCGTTATATTGGCTGGTATCCGCACCGCTACAGTGATAACTGTTGGCGTGGCTACTTTGGCATCCTACATTGCCGCTGGTGGCTTAGGGGAGTTTATTTTCGGTGGCATATCGCTTAACAACACCAATATGATATTGGCCGGGGCTATACCTGCCGCGCTGCTGGCTATCATTTTTGATTTTTTATTGTCGAGAGTGCAAAACCTCAACCTGAAAAAAATAAATACGGCCACAAAAGTATTGCCGCTTATATTGATCGTGCTGGCCTCCTTTTACCTTATTCCATCGGCCTATGGCAGCAAACTTACCGCTGGTTTTACGCCCGAGTTTATGGGCAGGCAGGATGGTAACCTCGGCCTGAAAAGTAAATACGGCCTGAAGATCCACACGATAGTGATCAGCGACGCGGTGATGTACAAAGCGGCTTATGAAAAGCAACTGGATGTGATCAGCGGTTATTCAACCGATGGGCGTTTAAAGGCTTATGACCTGGTGGTGTTAAAGGATGATAAAGGTATATTCCCACCTTATTATGCCGCGCCAATTGTTAGGGATGAGTCATTAAAACAGTTCCCTGAACTGGAAAGCACGCTGAATCTACTTTCCGGTAAAATTAATGATACAGTGATGACGGAATTAAATTATCGTACCGACTATCTTCACGAAAGCCCGGAGCGGGTAGCAAAGGATTTTCTGATTTCGCATAATTTATGGAAACCGGAACGTGGGGGTAAAGATGGGGTTGTTCGCATCGGGTCAAAGATTTTTGGCGAACAATATATCCTGGCAAATATGTACAGCATGCTGATAAAGGGTTATACCGATTATGACGTATCAACCAAAACAGGCCTCGGCGGTACAAAAATTTGTTTTGACGCGCTCACCAATAATCAAATAGATTTTTACCCTGAATATACAGGTACAGGCCTGCTGGTAATATTGCAACCATCAATAAAAACAATTAATTTAGTAGAAACCAGTAAGGAAAAGACCTACGATTACGACAAACAGGAGTTTGAAAGCCGTTACCACATTAAATGGTTACAACCCATAGGGTTTAACAACGCCTATGCTTTAATGATGCGGCAAAAACAAGCGAAGGATTTGCATGTTAACACAATAACAGATCTGAAAAATTACCTTGAAAGGAAATAACCATGGAAACAGCTGAGTATACCGAACAACTAACACTTGCTGAACGATATATAAAAGTGCGCAAGCATACCGAAAAGATCTGCGCCCCACTACAGACGGAGGATTACGTGGTGCAACCGGTGGCGGATGTTAGTCCGCCTAAATGGCATATTGGCCATACCACCTGGTTTTTTGAAACCTTTATCCTGAAGCCCTATTTTATGGGTTACCAGGAGTATAACTTAGATTTCAACTATGTATTCAACAGCTATTATGAAACGGTAGGCAACCGCCTTATCCGTACCGACAGGGGTAATTTGAGCCGCCCAACGGTTATTGATATTATGCGTTACCGCGAATATGTGGATGATGCCATGAACAAATTTTTGTGCCAAGAACCATCAGAAGAGGTAAAAGAACTGCTCATCCTCGGTTTTAACCATGAGGAGCAGCACCAGGAATTATTGTATACTGATATTAAATACATTTTAGGGCATAATCCATTATTCCCGGCATATTCGCATGAATACCATTCGCCTAAAGTTGAAAAAACAGGCGAGGATTTTATAATGATGGATGAAGGTATTTATGAAATAGGGCATAAAGGAGAAGGTTTTTGCTTTGATAATGAGCTGAACCGCCATAAAGTGTACTTAAATGCTTACGAAATAAGCCCCGATTTGGTAACTAGCGCCGAGTATTTGGAGTTTATCAATAGCGGCGGTTATCATGATTTCCGCCATTGGCATGCTGAGGGATGGGATTGGGTAAATACAAATAAAATTGAAGCCCCGCTGTACTGGCACCTGATACATGGCGAGTGGTATAACTATACTTATAACGGATTGGAGCCTGTAGAAATGAAGCAGCCGGTTTGCCATATCAGCTATTTTGAGGCTTATGCCTTTGCCGCGTGGAAAGGTATGCGCCTGCCAACAGAGTTTGAGTGGGAAGCAGCATCAGCACAGTTTAGCTGGGGTAAAAGCTGGGAATGGACAGAGAGTTCTTATTTACCTTATCCGGGTTTTGCCAAAGCGCCGGGGGCTATAGGTGAGTATAATGGTAAATTTATGGTGAATCAGAAAGTGCTGCGTGGCGCATCGGAAGTTACATCGCCGGGTCATAGCCGTGCAACATATCGCAATTTTTTTCAAACGCACCTGCGTTGGCAATTTACTGGCATAAGACTTGCAAGGTAATTCGTCTCATCAACCTATTAAAATATGAACACTGCATTTTTACAAAACCTGGTAAAGGAAAAAAAGCCAAGCAAAACCGACCTGTTTTACAAGGATGTGGTTAAAGGCCTTCAGTCAACACCGAAACGCTTAAACTCCATGTATTTTTATGATGCGAACGGAGATAAGCTTTTTCAGGAGCTGATGGCCTGTGAGGAATATTACCCAACCAATTGCGAGCTGGAGATCTTTACCGAACAAACTGCAGGACTTGCCGAAGCCATTATGGCAGGCGGCGATGCCTTTGATCTGATTGAACTAGGTGCAGGCGATGCCATGAAATCGACCTATTTACTTAAACATTTGATGGAGCAAAAGGCTGATTTTACCTATTTGCCGATTGATATATCAGACAACGTGATCACTTATTTAAATGCGACCCTGCCTGCAACACTACCCGGCATTAAAATAACCGGACTAAACGGCGAGTATTTTGATATGCTGAAAAAAGCGGCATCTATATCAAACAGGCGCAAGGTGGTGTTATTCTTAGGATCGAACATTGGGAATATGCCGGTGAGCGATGCGGAGGAATTTTGTAAGGAGCTGCGTAAAAATCTTTCGGCAGGGGATATGGTACTAATGGGCATCGACCTGAAAAAGAACCCTAAAACGGTGCTGGCTGCTTATAATGATAAGGAAGGTATTACCAAACGTTTTAACCTGAACCTACTGGAGCGCATAAACCGTGAGCTGAATGCCGACTTTAATTTAACGCAGTTCGACCATTATCCTATATACGATCCTGAAACCGGTGCCTGCAAAAGCTACCTGATCAGTTTAGCCGACCAACAGGTGAAGATCAATGGAAAAGCAGACATCCACTTTTTTAAGGATGAATACATTTATATGGAGATCTCGCAAAAATTCTCGGTAATGCAAAGCAATCAGATGGCCGCAATGGCATGCTTTAAACCGCTGAATATATTTTTTGACAGTAAGAAATGGTTTATTGATGCTATTTGGTTAGCGGAGTAAAAGTCAACAAGCGATGCCGACCGTTCAAGCGTCCGCGCTTGAATGTTAGTTAATGTAAGCGTCCACGCTTACGTTTAATAATAATTTTGAAGGACTTTTAGCGTAGACGCTAAAAGTCTTTTTGCATTCAAGCGTGGACGCTTGAACGGGCGGGGTGAGGATTTAGGAAGTGGGAGCCCCGTGCGATTCCCCTCTTGAGAGGGGTGTAGGGGTGTGTCCTTTCTTCAATAAGCATATACAGAACACACCCCTGCCACCGCACATTCCATTGCGCCCCCTCTCAAGAGGGGAACTTAAAAAGGAGATCGGTATAAACAAAAAAGGAAGCCCTAAAGCCTCCAATTTTTCTCACTCAATCTAACCAAAGATATCTTTATATCAGAGCAGCAGCGGGTTAAGCGCTGAGTCGATCAGATCGCCTATGGGTTTGCCCATGAGCCATTTGTGGTGATCGTTTTTCTGCCATTCATTTTTGTAGGGGGTAACGCGCGCGCCATCGGCAACGTAAATAATGGTCATTACCTCGCGCATTTTATCGGAGTTATTGCCGGGCGCGTTGTGTATGGTAAAACCACGGTGCCAGGTGGCATCGCCGGCCTTCATGGTTTGGGCGCGACTTATCGTAAACTTATTATCCTTCACATAATCATCAAACGCGGTTTCCGATTCATCCGAGATCTCGTGATTAAAGATAGCGCCATTGGTATAGGATCCCGATGCGAAGGTGAGCATCCCCATATCTTCATCAATATCAACCAGTGGCATCCACATGGTGATGGTGTTATTGGTATCTATGGGCCAGTAATACTGGTCCTGGTGCCATGGGGTTGGGCCACCGCCGGGTTCCTTAAACAGCGCCTGATCGTGATAGAGGCGTACATTTTCAACCCCCATCAGGTCGGCGGCAATTTTTGCCATGCGTTTTGCCAGCACAAATTGTTTTACCTGTTCATCGGCCTGCCACAGGTTCATGATCTGCAGGAATGCCTTTCCGTAGGTATCCCGGTCCTGTAACTGGCGCTTTTCGGTATTATATCTATCGGCAGCAGCAACTATTATAGAGCGGTATGCATCTATTTCAGCAGGTGAAAGTACCTCTTTAACAAGTGTATGACCCTTTTCACGAAACTCACTGATATTATCAGCAGGCAGCTTCATGAAGCCGTTTAATTGAGGCAAATGTGCGATTGTTGTATCCATTGTTTAACTATTTTCAAATGAACTCAAATTGTGGAGCAAAAAAAATGAAAAAAGTGGTGCAATTATGGTGTATATTATCTCGAAAAAATATAAATTGGCGCACCCTATTAAAATACACAATGATCAAAGCATCTTTTGAAGCCATTCAGCCTAGTGCAAGGCAATCATTTATAGCCCGTAAATTTGATAAATGGGCCTTCGACAGCCCTTACCATTTTCACCCGGAATACGAATTAACGAGCATTATACAAGCAAACGGCAAACGTTATACAGGTAGCCATATGGAAGATTTTTGCCATGGCGACCTGGTGTTACTTGGCCCTAACCTGCCCCATTGCTGGAAACTGGACATGACCAACCCACAGCCCGAAGCCGCCGCCATAGTAATACAGTTTAATGAAAGTTTTTTGGGCGAAGGCTTTTTTTGCCGCACGGAATTGCAGGATATCAAAAGGCTTTTTCAGCAGGCAGCCAATGGTATCAGTTTTAAAGCCGGTACACAGCAGCGCGTAAACCAGCAGCTGATCGCGTTGATTGAGGAAGAGAACAGTTTTAAAAAGATGCTGATACTGCTTGATGTTTTACAGCAGTTAGCGCTATCAAACGAGTTTGTATTGTTAGATCAAAGCCAAACCATAGCTGAGCGCACCATAGCCGAGCAGGAGCGTATAAACCCGGTGTTTGCTTATTTGGTTGATAATTTCAGGCAGCAGGTATCATTGGATAAAGCGGCCAGCATTGCCAACATGACCACCAACGCGTTTTGCAAATACTTTAAAAAGATAACCCGCAAAACCTTTATGGAAACCATTATTGAGTACCGCCTTAACTATGCCACCCAGCAATTGGTGCAAACGGATAAGCCGATATCGGAGATCTCGTTCGAAAGCGGTTTCGGCGATGTGTCGCATTTTTATAAGATGTTTAAGGTGAAGATGAACCTGAGTCCGCTAAATTACAGGAAGAAGTTTATGCGGAATTTGGAGGGTGGGGAAGTGGCATAGGTAAGCTGGAAGCTTACTTCATTTGGGGTCTAAGTTCGCTGCGCTAAACTTAGACCAGGGGACATTTTACTTTCTGTCATCGAACGATAGTGAGAAATCTTCTGTGATTTGCATTTACGTTATGTATGTCCGCCTTGTATATAGCAGAAGATTTCTCCCTCCGTTCGAAAAAAATGAGTTACTTAACGCTCCGCTTCTTCAACTCCTTACTGATCACATCCAAAGCCTTTTTCTTTTTCTGATCTTTTGCTTTTTTAACTTTCAGTGCTTCCTGTTTTTGCAGGTAGGTTTCAGTGTGAGTGCGGGCGTAGTATTTGCAGAACCAGGTTAGCGGGCAAATTTCACATTTAGGGCTGCGGGCAATGCAGATGTAGCGGCCATGCAAAATAAGCCAATGATGTGCTATGCCTAAGGTTTCTACCGGCAGATATTCTACCAGCTGTTTTTCAACGGCTAACGGGGTACGTGCATTTGTGGTTAAGCCAATACGATTAGCTACGCGGAAAACGTGAGTATCAACCGCTATGGCTGGTGCCTCAAATATTACGGATGCAATTACATTGGCAGTTTTGCGGCCAACGCCGGGCATTTGCTGCAGTTCATCAAGTCCTTCAGGCACTTGGCTGTGAAATTTTTCAACCAGCATTTTGGCCATGCCCACCAGGTGTTTGGCTTTATTGTTGGGATAGCTTACACTGCGGATATAGGTAAATACTTCCTCGGGAGTAGATGCCGCTAAGCTTTCAGGTGTTGGGAAACGCTCAAAAAGTGCAGGCGTTACCTGGTTTATGCGCTTATCGGTACATTGTGCCGATAGGATAACCGCTACCAGCAACTGGAACGGGTTACCGTAATGCAGCTCGGTTACGGCATCGGGTTGGTTTTTTGAAAAGTAATCTACAAAATGTTGGTAGCGTTCTTGCTTGAGCATGGGTATGTTTAGAAAGCCTAAAAATATAATATTATTGGCAAAGCTTCTGTTTTTTCTACGCTCTTTGCCGCTTGCGGCAGAGAGCGTGGTCGGGCGAAGCAACGACCGGGTGAGTCGGCTATTGAAGCGATGATCGGGCTATGCAAGTCGTACAATTTAACTCACCCCGACTTCGCTTCGCTGGTCGACCCTCTCTTTGCTGCGCACAAAGAGGGGGAGCGCAAAAAATACTTAAAAAAAGAAATCCAGGGTGACAAAGTTTAATAACTCGTCGCCCTGGATTGTTTGTCTCTACGGAATCTTCGATTAACGTAAACTCTTTGAATAATCAAGGATGTAGTGAATGGTTTGTAGTTTTGGTTTCTTTGCTAAAAGGTCCAAATCACTACGAAGCGAGTGATAAAATATCACGTCATCTGCTTCCAAATTCTCATGCACATCCGATTCCTTCATCTCAGTTTTGTTAATGACCGCACTAAATGGATTTGTAAAGGTTTCTCCCATAAGCTTGTCTAGTGTTTAATATTAACTAAACGCAAGCCTGAATATAATATTTTATTAACTATAAAAAAAATTTCATGAAAATTTCATGATTTTTTCATCATTAATTTTTTAGGCTCAACTCTTTACTCTGCATCATTTTTCGCAGGTTATTAAGCGCGTAACGCATGCGGCCCAAAGCTGTATTAATGCTCACATCGGTAATGTCGGCAATTTCTTTAAAGCTCAGGTCGCCAAAGTGGCGCATTATCAAAACTTCTTTTTGTTCGGAAGGTAAAAGTTGTATCAAAGATTTAAGGTCCTTGTGCGTCTGGTCGCGAACCATGCGGTCCTCGGTACTTTCATCATAATTGCCCAGTACTTCAAAAATATCAAAGTCGTCGCCATTACTCACCATTGGCGCACGTTTCTCACGCCTGAAATGGTCAATAACCAAATTATGCGCAATACGGGTTACCCATGGTAAAAACTTGCCTTCCTCGTTATATTTCCCAGCCTTTAAAGTGTTAATTACTTTAATAAAAGTATCCTGAAAAATATCCTCAGCAAGGTATTCGTCTTTAACGAGCAGATAAATTGAAGTGTAAATTTTTGATTGATAGCGGCGTATCAGCTCAACAAGCCCCGCCTCATCACCCATGATGTATAGATGGATTAGATCCTGATCACTTTTCAATTGAAAATCCATAGAAAACTGTTACTTTAAACGTAGTTAAAATTATATCTTTTTTTAAAGTAGAGTTTCAATCTATAGGGGTTCTCCTTCTTGTTAAGAAATTGTTACATCAAATAAAACAAATTTCGGGCTAAAAAGCAAATCTTTTTTATTGAATATGTGAATGCTTTAGTCAGTTTGAACGGTTTTTAAGTTCAAAAGGATACATTATTTAACACAATTTAACATTTATAATAAAGCGGTCATAATTAGCAACATAATCCTAAACACATTTGGAATCGGCTAATAATTTTAGGATTTTTGCGTTTTGATAAAAGACCATAGACAAGAGCCCATAGACCATAATGAAATGTGGCAACTATGGACCACGGACTATGGACATGGGCCAAAGAATGACTAAAGAAGCAGAAAAAGATCCACAACATCATATTATTATAAAAGGCGCCAGGGTTCATAACTTAAAGAACCTGGATGTTGCCATACCTAAAAACAGGCTGGTAGTAGTTACCGGCATGTCGGGGTCGGGCAAATCATCCCTGGCTTTTGATACTTTGTATGCCGAGGGGCAACGCAGGTATGTAGAAAGCCTTTCATCATACGCGCGCCAGTTTTTGGGCCGTATGAATAAGCCTGATGTTGATTATATTAAGGGCATAGCCCCGGCTATAGCTATTGAACAAAAGGTTATTACATCAAACCCGCGCTCAACAGTAGGTACATCAACCGAGATATATGATTACCTGAAACTACTTTTTTCTCGCATAGGCAAAACTCTATCGCCCATATCAGGCAATTTGGTGAAAAAGGATTCGGTTACTGATGTGATCAACTTCATTATGGCATTGCCCAATGAAACACAGGTAACTATACTTTGCCCGCTATATCCGCATAATAACCGCAGCTTGAAAGAGGAATTGGCGGTACTAATGCAGAAAGGTTTTGTGCGTGTAGAGTACCAGCAAAAACTGGCAAGGATTGAAACTTTGTTGGAAGACATGAGCATAGTTGATGATGGCTCGTGGCTGGAGAAAGAGGTAAAAGCTGAAAGCGTAAAGCCGAAAGCTAAGGGTAAAAAGAAGGCAGCAGTAGCGGAGGAAGAGGAAGCTGAGCTGGAAATCGGCGCTTCGCAATCATCATTAACCGCTCACCACGCAGTGCGCATTGTTATTGACCGTATCATAAAAAATGACGAGGATGAAACCGTAAGTCGCTTAGGCGATTCGATACAAACCGCATTTTTTGAAGGTAAAGGTGATTGCTATGTGCGTTACCAGGAGCCGGACGCCGAAAAGGAAACTGAACGTTTTTTTTGCGATCGGTTTGAACTGGATGGGATAAAGTTTGAAGAGCCTTCACCAAACTTTTTCAGCTTTAATAATCCTTACGGCGCTTGTAAACGCTGCGAGGGCTATGGAAAAGTGATCGGTATTGATGAAGACCTGGTTATCCCCGATAAAAGTAAAAGTATATACGAAGGCGCGATTGCCCCATGGCGTGGCGAAAAAATGCGTGAGTGGAATGATCAGTTGGTGCAACATGCCTTAAAATTTGATTTCCCTATCCATCGCCAATACAACCAGCTTACCGAAAAGGAGCAAAAGCTGTTATGGACGGGCAATAAATTCTTCCGCGGGCTGGATGCCTTTTTTAAGGAGCTTGAAGAGCAAACTTATAAAATACAATACCGTGTTTTGCTATCGCGATACAGGGGTAAAACCACTTGTCCGGAGTGTAAAGGCAGCAGGTTAAGGCAGGATGCATCTTTTGTCAAGATCGACGGTAAATCAATAACCGATGTGGTTTTGATGCCGTTGGATAAGGCATATGAGTTTTTCAACAACATCAAACTAAATGAAACTGATGCCATAGTAGGTAAACGCCTGCTGATGGAGATCAATAACCGTTTGCTGTTTTTGAACGATGTTGGTTTGAGTTATTTAACGCTTAACCGTTTATCAAACACCTTATCGGGTGGTGAATCGCAGCGTATTAACCTGGCAACCTCATTAGGTAGTAGTTTGGTGGGATCGATATATGTGCTGGATGAACCGAGTATTGGCCTTCACCCTCGTGATACCCAGCGACTGATAGGCGTATTGAAATCATTACGTGATGTAGGTAACACCGTGTTGGTTGTTGAGCATGAGGAAGAGATCATGAAAGCAGCCGACCATATCATCGATATCGGCCCCGAAGCAGGTACAAATGGCGGTGAACTTATTTTTACCGGCACTTATGACGAGATTATAAAGGACGATAATAGCCTTACCGGTCGTTATCTGAGCGGTAAGGAAGAAATAGCCATACCAACCCAGCGCCGCAAATGGCACGATTATATTGGCATTAAAGGTGCAAGAGAAAATAACCTGCAGCATGTTAATGCCAAGTTTCCATTGGGTGTGCTTACGGTAGTTACCGGGGTATCAGGCTCGGGTAAAACAAGTTTGGTTAAACGGATATTGGCTCCGGCATTGCAAAAAACACTGGGCAATTACTCTGGTGAGCAAACTGGCTCGTATGATGCTATAGAGGGCGATTACCAGAAGATAGAACAGGTGGAGATGGTGGATCAGAACCCGATAGGCCGTTCATCACGATCAAACCCGGTTACTTATGTTAAGGCCTGGGACGAGATCCGTAACCTGTACGCCGCTCAACCGGCAGCAAAGGCCGCGGGCTTAAAACCATCGGCATTTTCATTTAACGTGGAGGGCGGTCGTTGCGATGTTTGTCAGGGCGAAGGCGAGGTGAAGATAGAGATGCAATTTATGGCTGATATCTTCCTGACCTGCGAAACCTGCGGCGGCAAACGCTTTAAACAGCATGTACTGGATGTTACCTATCTGGATAAAAATGTATCCGAAGTATTGGAAATGACCATTGATGAGGGTTTGGAATTCTTTAGAAAAGAACCGAAGATCATCGCCAAAATAAAACCATTGGTTGATGTGGGTTTGGGTTATGTGCATTTGGGGCAATCATCAAATACCCTGTCGGGTGGCGAGGCGCAGCGTATTAAGCTGGCATCGTTCCTGGTTAAAGGGAATAACACGCATAAAACGCTTTTTATTTTTGATGAGCCTACCACCGGATTGCATTTCGCTGATATTAAAAAGCTGCTGAAATCATTCGATGCGCTGTTAGATCATGGCAATACCATTATTGTAATAGAACACAACATGGATGTGATAAAATGCGCCGACTGGGTAATAGATATCGGCCCTGAAGGTGGTGACAGAGGTGGTAAGGTTGTTTTTGAGGGCTTGCCCGAGGATCTGATAAAAGAGAAAGACTCCTATACCGGTAAATTCTTAAAGGAACGGTTCCATCAATAGTTTAGGAGTTGTTTGTGGGGACACAAACAACGGGAGATGAAATCAGAACATCGATATAATAAAAAAGACCTTGTTTACTCCTAACAAGGTCTTTTTTATTTGTAGAGACGCAATATTTTGCGTCTCTATGTGGATTGGTAAAGAGACGCAAAGTGTTGCGTCTCTACAGATATCTTGTGTAAAGAGACGCAAAATATTGCGTCTCTACAGAAATATTATTTTAAGGTAACGCTGGTTTTGCCCATGGTGTAACCATCTGAATAAAGCATTACAGTATAAGTTCCTTTTTGGAACGGACCTGGGTTCATCCAATCAACTACATAAGCATTGCCATCATCTTTAAAGTCGACAGATGTTTTGTAGGTGAATTGCAGGCTTTGACCATCAGAATTAAATGATCCTGAATCGCCTTCAGTTATCAGGTTGCCGGTTGGGTCGAGCACGCGGATATAGATATCATGCATGCCTTTTGTTGCAACAGCGTTAGCGGCAACAGTAAAGGTGATCTTTAATTTTTTAGCAGGGCTTGATCTGGTTACCTCAACTTCTTTGCCGCTGCCCTTTATTTTGTAGGCCGCAACCCCGAGCTCCGCCACCTTTAAGGCCGATGCTATCTGTACCTTGTTGCTCAGGTCCTGGTTTTGTTTAGACAGCGTATCCACTTTGTGCGATACCGTGGTGAGGTTTGTTTTTAACGTATCCCTTTCGGTAGTTAATGATGCATTCTGTTTTTGGAGTTCGTCAATATCAGCGGTGTATTTGGTTACAAAGTACCGCAGTTGTTTAACATCTTCCTGCGCCTTGGCCAATTCTTCTTTAGTTAATTTGCCTTTTGCAAGCTGGGTTCTTAATACGTGGATCTTGGTTTGTAACGAATCGTTTTTGGCCTGCATTGCTGCAGATAGTTTGGTTTTACTTGAGTTAACCTGCTCAACCTGTGATTCAAGGCTGTCAAGTTCAACTTTCAAACGCGATTTTTCATCGCTTTGATTTACGATGATCACATCTGATTTATTTTTTTGCATATACAGATATACATCAGTCCCCAGCAACGCCACAACAACAATAATAAGGAAATAAATTACGTTTGAATTTTTTTTAGGTGTCTGCTCCGATTGATTTTCCATAAGTTTGTTTTTTTTAGTTTTTAATTAACATTTTAATGTATTTGATAGAAACCTTTAACAATACTTTATGTTTTTTAATTATACATATTGGTATTTGTTTAAGAGCAAGCTATCTACATAAAATATTATCAGTTTAAAGCTTTGATTTAATTGTTTTTACCTGATTAATTGTTTAATAATACGTAAAAAATTGAAAAAATGATAATAATCGCCTGTTTAAATTGAATTAGGAAGCCGCCTAAAATAGGCAGTAAAAGATTAAACACAAAATTTTCATATTTATTATACACTATACTAAAATGGCAGTTACAAGAGTTTTATATCTTTGCCATCGTTAAAAACCGGGTTAATGCAGTTATACAAATACTTTTTTCTTCTTGTTCTTTCGTTATTTATACTAACAAAAACCCAGGCACAAACTGATACGCTTTCACGCAATAAGATCGAACCTAAGCGTGAATTTCGCGCTGTTTGGATAGCCACGGTTGAAAATATCGACTGGCCCAAAAAGCAATCGACCCCCGAGCAGCAAAAACAGCAATTGATAGATATTCTGGATGATCACCAGGAAACGGGCATAAACGCGGTGTTTTTCCAGGTGAGGCCTGCTGCTGATGCTTTTTATGCCAAGGGGTCTGAACCATGGTCGAAATGGCTGATGGGCAGACAAGGCCAATCTCCCGACCCTGTATATGACCCGCTTGAATTTGCTATAAACGAGGCCCACAAACGTGGTATGGAATTGCATGCCTGGTTTAACCCATACCGTGCTACAAATGATAGTAAATATTATGATCTGAGCCCAAACCATATCACCAATTTAAAGCCGGAGTGGTTTTTTACCTATGGTGGGCAAAAACTGTTTAATCCCGGATTACCAGAGGTGCGTGAGTACATTATCCATATTATATTAAATGTGCTGGATAATTACGATGTGGACGGCATACATATGGATGATTATTTTTATCCGTACCTGGTTGCCGGGCAAACCCTGCATGATGAATATGCCTACAGTAAATATGGCGCTGCCCGGTTCAGTAATATTAAAGATTGGCGCCGCAATAATGTGGATACGCTGATACAAATGCTGGGCGATAGCATTCATAAACATAAGCCACGCGTAAAGTTTGGCGTGAGTCCTTTTGGCATATGGGCTAACAAATCACAAAATCCTGAAGGATCTGATACGCATGGTGGATCATCATATTATGAAAATTATGCTGATGCCCGCAAATGGATGAAAGAAGGTTGGGTTGATTACGTGGTACCACAGCTTTATTGGTATAAAAGTTATCATGCGGCACCGTTTGACACCTTGTTAAATTGGTGGAGCAATAACACTTTTAACAGGCACTTGTACATCGGGCTTGGGGTTTACCGTGTTGCCGAGCATTCCAAAGCATCACTTGCATTTAAAAACCCTACCGAATTAACTAATCAAATGCGCGACCTGCGGAATAACCCGCGGGTAGAAGGAAGTGTTGTTTTTAGTTCCAATTCGCTAACCAGCAATTTTGGGGGCTTTGCCGATTCGCTCAGCACCAATTTTTATAAAAGCCCGGCTTTGCCGCCTGTAATGCTCTGGCTTGATTCGATACCGCCTAACGTGCCACGGAATGTTGTTGCAAGGCAATCAGGCCAGGGTGTGTTGCTGAACTGGGAAACACCGCTTTTAGCAAGAGATAAGGAACCTGTGTATGGTTATGTGATCTATCGTTTTTCAGGTACGGAGAAGATCGACCTGAATAATCCTGATCATATCCTGCATTTGGAGTATGACGCGAGCACCGCCTACCAGGATAACAGTGTGCAAAAAGGGATAACATACTTATACATCATAACCGCTATTGACCGGCTTAAAAATGAAAGTGACAGGTCGCCTGCCATTGCGGTAAAGGTGCAGTGATGCAGCCTTTCAATAGCGATGAGTTTCAAACCCATAGCTATTGAAAGATCGTAATCGTCATGATAAAGAGTTACTCATTCATCGCATCACCCAAGCTAACCAGGTAACTTTCATCTATTTTATCGTCAGCATGATCCGAGGCAAAGGTGGTAAACTTAGCACTGTTGTCTGCAAAAGTATCTTTAAGGGCTTTTTTCTTAAGTGCTACCTGCTGAAAACTGCCACTTTTTAAATTGAATACGTAATAAACATTATCATCTGCAAATTCATCATAAGCATTGCCGGTAGAGGATATGCCATTTGTTTGATAATTGGAAGCTATAAATTTAGTGGTTGTGAGCTTATATATTTTATATTTACTACCGGTGCCTATCAACTGACTATACATATCGTTGCTTATGCCTAAAACGCGCTCAAAACTATAAGGCTGGTTATGCGCATCATAAAGAACAAAGGATTTGATCGTGCTTTTGTCTATCAGATTTACATTCTTCATATCTTCAGTTATATACAGGTCGCCTTTAATTTTATCGTAATTAAATAGCATGGGTGGGGTTTGTATAATGTCTCCATTAGTTTTAACCATATAACCGTGCACCCATTGTTTAAATAAAAAGCGATGGCCTACGGTTTCTTTCGTGGTAGTAAAAACAGCTAATCCTCCAATGGTTTTGCCTGTATTAATACCATCACCGGGGTGTTCATTATTAAAGGCGGCTAATAAAAGGCCGGCATCACTTTGAGGGGTTGGAACTTTGTTAAGGACTGCTGAAGGATCCGTCTTTAAAATCACCTGAAGATTTGCCGTAACATCAGCTTGGGTATCGGTATAGCCGTTACAGTTAATTGCTATTTTGGATGATGGGTTAGCCGATAAAGTAAAATGCCCGGCTGAATCGGAATAGGTAGCAACATTATCACTTTTTATAAATGCGTAATGCACCGGGTAACCCTGGTCGCTTTTAACGGTGCCATTAATGGTAATATTTTGTGCCGATGAAATGCCGTAATAGGCGACAAAAAGAAAAATTGATAAAAAGAGGGTTTTCATAGAGAAATGGTTTGGTTCTCTAATTTAAACAATTAAATAACAAAAAGTTATTTTGGTAACGCTCTTTTTACTCACCTGTCATTTCTGAGCGGAGCGAAGAACCTATCCGCGTTCAATTGTCCGCTTGTATAGTAGATGCTTCGTACTTCAGCCTTACATTTCGTTATAGCTCTATCAATTCTTTATCTTTCAAATGGTTCAGGTAAATGTCAAGCTCCATATCACCCATGCCGTAAATTTGCTCGGTTTGCCAAAAGGCCTGGTATATCTCTATCCTTACCGTTATGCCGCTGTTGTAGATATCAAACAGCTTTTGTTCAATATAATTCAAACCAGTTTCATTTACCTCAAGCCGTTTAACATGTGCCTGTAATGCTTTTTTTAACGAATGCAGGTTGGCCCAATAATGTGTTTCGTTCAGCCAGGTTTGTAATTGAGCGGCATCGCTGTTTACATAATAACTCCATGCTTCGGCAGCGACAACAAAATCAGGTTCACCAAGCTGTACGCGGATGTTATCGTACAAATATTCTAATTGCGATTCATCCAGCTCACCCATACCACGGAAGTCATCCACACCCGGGTAACTATCGGGGCAAATGAGGTAAATAGCAGGCGCGGAAAGATCTGTTTGTTTACTTAACATCAATATCACGCCAAGCATATTTACCTGGCAATGCAGGTCGAACTCAAACCAAAGATTGATCTCCTTGTAAGGTTCGCTAAGCTTACTTAACTGGTTGATCACTTTTTCTTCGTAGACCTCCGGTGTTTCATCAAAGCCCCGGCTTATCCATTCCGAGCGTTTCCGCCAAAAACTGCCTGAAGCTATATTTTCTTCAAGTGGCCCTTCAGATAATACTTCGCGCCAAATCATAATATCGCCCTCGATGCCGGTTTGCTCAAAAGGGGTTAACATAGCGTCGCCGTTTAGGATGTGAAGTGTATTTTCCATTTTTTAATGAAGATTGCTGAAATTATAACAACATAAAGATACACTTTGTATGATGTAGCGGGAATATTACGGGGAAAATGATATGATTTTTTCACCCGCGTCATTGCGAGGTACGAAGCAATCTCTAAACTTTACAGAGCGGCTGCAAAGATTAAGATGCATATTCGATATGCTTACGTAGAGATTGCTTCGTACCTCGCAATGACGTGCGGAGAGAGATTAGGCGAAAGCAAATATTATTCTCCCAGCAAAGCCCTTAAACTATCCAGCGTATCAGCTTCCTCTTTAGGCTTATCATGCCGCCATCTTAATATTCTGGGGAAACGTAGCGCGATGCCTGATTTATGGCGGGTTGATTTGTTGATGCCTTCAAAGCCAATCTCAAAAACCAACTCAGGTTTCACCGTGCGTACCGGGCCAAATTTATCGAGGGTATTGCGTTTAATAAAATAATCAACTTTGTTGATCTCGGCATCTGTAAGGCCTGAATAGGCTTTGGCGAACGGTACCAGCTTATCGCCGTCCCAAACGGCGAAGGTATAATCGGTATACAGATCTGCCCGACGGCCATGGCCTTTTTGTGCGTAGATCATCACCGCGTCGACCGAAAGTGGGTCTATCTTCCATTTCCACCAATCCCCACGACGGCGACCAACCTGGTAGGTGGCGCTTTTACGTTTGAGCATAATGCCCTCGGCAATCATCGCCCTTGACTGCCCGCGTATTTCGGCCAGTTCATCCCAGGTAATAAAATTAATCAATGCTGATAAACGGAATGTTTCCGGATAAGGCGTATCAGCCTGCAAGCGTTCCAGTATCTCACGCCTTTCCGATTGTGTTTTTGTGCGGATATCCTCACCCTTAAACTCCAAACAATCATAAGCTATTACCGCGACCGGACTTTCTTCCAGTATTTTTTTGCTGAGATTTTTACGGCCAATGCGGGTTTGCAGCACATTAAATGGCATAGGCAAGCCATTTTGGAAGCTGAGGATCTCACCATCCAGCACCGTGCCATCGGGCAGCGCATTCAGGAAAGGGTGCAGCTCCGGAAATTTTTCTGTGGCGAGATCTTCGCCGCGGCTCCAGATAAATATTTTGCCTTCGCGTTTGATGAGTTGGGCACGTATGCCGTCCCATTTCCATTCGGCCTGCCATTGGCCGGCATCGCCTAAAGCGCCCTGTATCTCCTCTGCCGACTTTTGTTTTTCCGAAGTCTCCTGTATAGGATAAGCCAAAAAGAAAGGATAGGGGCGCGATATGTCATCAGCAGCGCCCTGTTCCTGTATCAATTGTTCATAACGATAAGTTTCAGGCACCCAGTTACCCATAATACGGTGGGTAAGCGTGGCGGCATCTAAATTGGAAATATCAGCCAAAGCCTTAATTACTAAATTTTGCGATACACCTACCCTAAAACTGCCGGTAAGCAGCTTGTTAAATACAAAACGCTCCTGACCATCCAGCATGGCCCATGAATCCAGTAGCCATAACTTGCGTTCTTCTTCGGTTTTATCCCCCAGCGTATTAAGCTCGGCTATCCATTCGGTTAATGTTTTGTTGCTGCTGTTTTCGTTGCGGGGCATCAGTAGGGCCATGGTTTCGGCCAAATCGCCTACCACATGATAGCTTTCCTCAAACAGCCAGGGAGGTATGTTTGATGCCTCAACTGCCCATGTACGTATTTGGGTGGAGTTGATGATCCTTTTCGGCTTGCGCCCGGTAAACAGTGCCAGCATGTGCATTTTATCCGTATCAGGTACGTTGATAAAATAGTCCTTTAAAACCTTAACCTTTTCATTGGTCTTATTAGTTTCATCGAGGGAGAGGAAGAGTTGGGCGAATGCTTTCATATTTCACCTCCCAAAGCCTCAGCCTCACCTAAATCCTCTCCAAAGGAGAGGACTTTAACTTCATTTGTTTGAGAATTATCAATTGGCTCGTTCTCCCCTGGAGATGATTGGGGCGTGGCCTTATCTTCCTCCTCGCCGCCATATAAAGTATGCACCTCGCGGGCGTTAAAACCTATTTCATTTAAATATCTGGTAAAAGTTGCCGTATAGCCATGGGTAAGGTAGACGCTTTCGCAGCCGGTGGCATCAATTGCGCTGATGAGGCCATCCCAATCAGCGTGATCTGATAGTACAAAACCACGATCAGCAGCACGGCGGCGTTTGGCGCCACGAATGGCCATCCACCCGGAGCAATAACCAAAACTATATGGCCCGAATTTTCGCATCCACGGTGTGCCCACTGATGATGGCGGTGCTAATATAATGCCTTTACGTACTTCTTCTTTTGGTGTATCAGCGGTGATCCTTTCTGTAGGATTAAGCAGTACGCCGTTTCTGCGCAGGGCCTCGTTTGTGTTTTCAATAACGCCGTGCGTATATACTTTGCCGTTAAACAGGTCGAGGTTTTGGAGGATACGTTGTGCTTTGCCTAATGAATAACCAACCAATACCGTTGCTACGCCATTGTGCAGGTTGGTACGCCACCAGTTATTGATATCATCAAAAATTTGCACTTGTGGTTTCCATTGGTAAACAGGCATGCCGAAAGTGCATTCGGATATAAAATGATGGCAGCGTACCGGCTCGAAAGGCGTAGAAATGCCATCATCCTCTGTCTTATAATCGCCGGATACCACCCAAACCTCACCCTTGTATTCCAACCGTATTTGTGCCGAACCTATTACATGGCCTGCCGGGAATAAAGATATCTCCACACCATTTTTCATAACCGTTTCGCCGTACTCAACAGTTTGCAGGTTGATAGGGCCAAGGCGGTAAAGCAATACCTCGCGCGATAAATGATGGGCTAAATAATGCTGATGGCCCCAGTAAGCATGATCTGCATGGGCATGGGTGATCACGGCATCATCAACCGGTTTCCAGGGGTCGATATAGAATTTACCCTGGGCGCAGTAGATGCCTTTGTCGGTAAACTCAAGCAGCGGTTTTTTAGCCATGTAGTATTAACGACGAATTGGGGAATTGGTTTGAGTTGAGAATCAAGAGTAAAGATCCAGGAATCAGGATTATCTTTTGCGCGCTCCGTTGACTCACCCGACCACGCTTCGCTGGTCGACCTCTCTTCGCCTGTGGCGGGAAGAGGTGGGCGCTACTATTTGTTTGGGTTAAACGTGCCCCGTTGACCCACTCTAACGCTCCTTAGGTATTATTAAGTTTATTTAAGGGTAATACTCATAATAAATGTTAGTTTTATAAAAGAATCATTTTAAGGTAAACCGCTAGGCCTTAATTTCCTGAATGACTACTGGATTTAAAAAAAATACCAGCATGTCTCACAAAAATCACACAAACAACCATGAACTTTCTGTTTTATAAGGTCCTAAAAACCTTTACCAAAATACTATTACTACTGCTGATACCTGGGGGATCTATTGCGATAAATAGTGTTGAAGGTGAGGGTTCAGCGTTTATAATTACGTTATCGTTTAGTTAAACAATTGATGAAAAAGATATTATTGATTATTGGTGCGCTGATTTTTGCTATGGCATTTAAAGTTAATGCGCAGCCGAAATTTAAGGCGAACTATTATTATGATGCGGATAGCACCCGGCTTGAAAAAATGCTTATTACTGCTAAAACAGATGGCGACAAGATCAGCATTTTAAATTCCCTTATGGCAGAGTACGGCAGTGCTGCTGATATCGAACAATTACTTCAGATAAACAAGACCGCTAAACTGGTCAACGATGTGCCTTATCGTAAACTTTTGACTATTGTAAAAGACACTTCTTTGTCGTTTGATAAGGGCTTGGCTTTGTACCAGCAAGTAATAAACGGTTTCGATGCCCAGGATATTGAACTTCCTGGTTTACTGATGAATATTCGGGAATATTATAATGCGCTGAATCGGCAGGATGAAAAATATAAATATTTTAGTCAAAAGCTGTCCTTTTATCTTCAACACCCCCGAACTTTCCCGGGCAACATCGCGGCTTGTTATCACGGCATAGGAGGCTATTATTATAGCAAAGGAGATTATAATACCAGCATCACTTACTACTTAAAGGCGGCCGAAGCATATAAGCCGCTTTCGGCGAGCATGTACATGAATGACCTGCTGGTTGTAGGCAGCAATTATAATGAATGGGGTAACCAGCAAAAAGCGCTTTATTACCTTAAAATGGCATTAAAAGAAGGAAATAATAAGGATATACTCCACAATAAATATTTTGCCATGCTAAGCCTGGCCAATGTTGAATACAGCCTTGCAAACTATGACGCCTCATTAAATTACCTAAAGTTTTTTGATCATACAGCTCAAAGCACACTAAGCTATATTATTCCGGGAGGTATGTTAGAAAATTTGAAAGCGCTTAATTACATCGCTCTTAACAGGCTGCCCGAAGCTATCGACCTGCTTAACAAGGCAAAAAAACAAGGAGATGCAGGTCATACCGCTATTTTTAATCTTAGCGGCTATTATGAAATTGATTATGGCTATTATAAGTATTATATGGCCATACATCAGCCTGCTAGGGCTATCCCATACCTGCTTACTGCTTATCAAAAAGCGGTGGCAAGTAAATCGGTTACCTTAAAGCTTAAATATTTGAAAGAACTTGCTTATAGCTATGGTACTAATGGTAATACTACAAATGCCTGGAAATATACCATTGGTTACAATAAGTTAAGAGACAGCCTTGAAGCCAGCACTAATAAATACAAAGTAGCCGCCTATGAAAATGAAATGCGCGACAGGGCGCAGAATAAACGGGTAGCCGATCTGAAGCAGGAAAGTATTTTACAATCCGCTGCCATTGGAAAGCGCAATATGATGATATGGTTCACATTTGCAGGTTTGCTGGTGGTTGGTGTGTCACTGGTATTTATTTATAAACAATTACAGGTGAATAAGAAAATTTTGCTGGCATTACGACAAACACAAACACAGCTTATTCAGGCCGAAAAAATGGCTTCGCTGGGTGAACTCACCGCGGGCATCGCACACGAAATTCAAAACCCGCTGAATTTTGTTAATAATTTTTCTGAAGTGAATAAGGAAATGGTAGATGAGCTGGAAGAAGAACTTAAAAAAGGAAATATTGAGGAAGCGTTAGCCATAGCGGCGGACATTAAGGGGAACCAGGAAAAAATAACTCACCACGGCAGGCGTGCTGAGTTCATAGTAAAAGGTATGCTGGAGCATAGCCGCACAGGTACAGGTGAGAAGCAATTAACCAGCATTAATGTGTTGGCTGAAGAGTTTCTGAAGTTATCTTATCACGGGCTCAGGGCAAAAGATAAAGCCTTTAATGCAGAGTTGATCACCAGGTTTGATGAGCATTTGCCAAAGATAAATATTGCGGCACAGGATATCGGGCGGGTATTACTGAACCTGTTCAACAATGCTTTTTACACGGTGAACCAAAAAAAGAAAACGGCAGGACCGGATTATAAACCCGAAGTTACGGTTACTACCTCAATAGAAAAAAATAACCTGATCATAAGGGTGAAGGATAATGGCAACGGCATTTCTGATGCAATTAAGGACAAGATTATGCAACCATTTTTTACAACCAAGCCAACGGGTGAGGGTACAGGCCTTGGCCTGTCTTTAAGCTATGATATAGTGGTGAAGGGGCACGGCGGTACCATAGAACTTGTTAGTCAAGCAAGCGAAGGTTCGGAATTTATAATTAAAATACCGCTTGTCTAAATATAAACCAACATACTAATAAACTTTCAAAGCATCTGCTTTGAAAGTTTATTAGTATGCATTGAACGTGCTCCGTTGACTCACCCTGACTTCGCTTCGCTGGTCATCCCTCTCCACGCTTTGCGTAAAGAGGGAATATAAAAAGGAATTTTTTTAGCCCTCTTTGCCGCTTGCGGAAGAGAGGGCGGTCGAGCGGCTGAGCGATGACCGGGTGAGTCGGCTATGGAAGCGGTATTGGCGTTGATACTCTTGCGCGCTCCGTTTACTCACCCCGACAACGTTTCACTCGTCGACCCCCTCTCCGCTGCGCGCAAAGAGGGTTTGAAAAAAAACCTCATAAACAACAAATCCCGGTCAAGCCGGGATTTGTGTTATCTGTTATTCGATAGAATCTTAGTTCTGCAGAACAGGGGTAACCTGTGTAACTTTGCCGTTTATGTTGATGTAATCGGTTAGAATCTGACCGGCTTCAATTTTCAGGAAGTCGAGGTCCTCGTTCTTAGGTTTAGTCTCGCCTTTTTTCAGGGCTTTTAAGCCTAAGGCTACACGGCGCAGGTTATCACGCTCAAATGATTTTTGCTCATCATCATCACGTTGTTTTTTCAGCTGCGCCTCGTTTAGCGTTACTGATTTTTCATCATCATGCTTTTTAAAGTCAGCAACATCCTGTAATAGGTATTTATAGCTGTCGCTGCTGTTCATGCGCTGGTCGTGCAGTTTTTTTAGTTGCGGTATAACCGGGTTCAGATCGCCAAATTTGGTATAGTCGCTTTTAGCGATCACATCAAACGGCATGGCTGATGGCTCAGTATCTTCACCGTATTTATCCAAAGGAATAACTGATGGGAACTGGATATCAGGTGTAACACCGTGGCGCTGGGTTGAGTTCCCGCTGATACGGTAGAACTTGGCGATAGTTAAATTAAGCTGGCCGAATTTGCTTTCGCTGCCGCCTGTTGGCGCTGATTTATCGCCGCCGGTTACTTTCGAAACCATGTCGGCAAGGGTTGGGCTGATCACTTTATCAAGTTCTATTTCGCTTTGTACCGAACCTTTGCCATAAGTTTGGGTACCTAATATCAATCCACGACCATAATCCTGTATCGCTCCTGCGAAGATCTCAGATGCTGATGCGCTGAAGCGGTCAACCAAGATAGCTAACGGACCTGAATAAGCGATTGACGGATCTTCATCCGCGTCAACTTCAACCTCGTTTTTAGTATCTCTAACCTGTACAACAGGGCCTTGTTTTATAAACAGACCGGTTAACGAAATAGCTTCAGATAATGAACCGCCACCATCTTCGCGGAGGTCAATCACTATGCCGTCAACATTTTCACGTTTAAGTGAATCCAGTATCAGTTTAACATCGCGGGTGGTGCTGTGGTAATTGGCAGCTCCTGATTGCGCGGCTTGATTATCTACATAAAATGCAGGGATATCAATAACGCCGATCTTAACTTGTTTGCCATTATTGTTATAAGTGCGGATCTCTTTTTTAGCCAATGCATCCTCTAAAACAATTTTATCGCGCACTATTTCCACAACTTTAGGCTTGCTGCCTACTGCTGCTTCGCCCGGTAGTATCTGTAATTTTACTGTGGTGCCTTTAGGGCCGCGGATAAGGCCTATGGCGTTGTTAATATTCCAGCCTACAATATTCTGGAATTCGCCTTCCTTACCTTGTGCTACGCCTACAATACGGTCCTTAGCGTTTATCTGGTGGCTTTTATCAGCCGGGCCGCCATGTACCAGTGTTTGGATGGTTACATATTCGTTTACCGACTGTAGTGTTGCACCAATACCTTCTAATGAGCGCGACATTTCCATATTGAACTGTGCCGCATTAAAAGGGTTAAAGTAGTTAGTGTGCGGGTCTATCGCCTCGGTAAAGGCATCCATATAATATTGAAAAACTTCCTGGTTTGATAGTTTGTTTGATTGCGATAACAGGCTCTGGTAGCGTTTTCTTAACGTTTCCCTGTTCTTGGCCATATCAGGCGTAGCCAGTTTCAGGTTAAGCAGGTCGTATTTCACGTGCTTGAGCCACAAGTCGTCCATATCAGCCTGTGAGGCTATCCATGGCAGGTTCTCGCGGTCGAAAGTGAAGTTATCGTTTGTGGTAAAATCAAATTTATCGTCAATATGAGCGATGGAAAATTTAATACGGTCAAGGTATCTTTTCTGAAAAACGTTGAACATGTAAAATACATCGTTCAGGTTTCCGCTTTTCATATCATCGTCCAGCACATCTTTGTATTTATCAAAATCCTGCACGTCTGATGCCAGCAGGTAATTGTGGTCTTCGTCCAGTTTTTTAAGGTAACGGGTGTAAACTATCTCGGATAGTGAATCGTTCAGATCAACCTTTTTGTAGTTGTAGCGGGATATTAAACCGGCAACTTCCTTTGCAACAATATTTTGACGCAGATCGGGCTGAAGATCATTTGAGCCTACAACCTTCATAGGTTTTGCAGGCGTGGCATGACAGGCCAGTGCGGCACCAAGCACTAAAACAACGCATAATTTCTTTAACATATCTTTTACAGTCTTTAAATCGGGATATAACATCAATACTTGTGCCTAATATAAGTTCGCTAATGTAAATAAAAAGAGACAGTGGTAAAGCTGCCTCGTACTTAAAATAACAATATTACAATAATGTTTGATTTTTTAATAAGTAAGACGGGCATTTTACCTTATTGTTACAATGGCGAAAAAATATTAGTCAGTTTTTTTAGCGTTAGCGGCGGCGGTGGCTAAAATAGCAGCCATAACGGCATCATCATAACGGAGTTCAGTTTTTGAAGCGGTGGTTCTGTTTAATTGTATGTATTTTACTTCTTTATCAATATTAGCCATATCGGCACGCCAGCATTGGGCATCAGCCAATTGGTAAGCTTCAGTAAGATCCTGCTGGGCCATAACAATATCGCCCATGTCGGCCTTTATCAGCGCGAGATCCATCAGGTTGGCAATAATATGTTTGTTATCATTTTCCGCACGTGCTATTGAGTTGCTTTGCAACAGGTACCATTTAGCTTCGGACAAGCGATTTTGTTTGATATACAGTTTTGCCAACGCGCTAAAATTATAGCTGGCCTGGTCGTAGATCCTGAAACGCATGTTGTGCTGCGCGGTTTTAATGAGTGCATCTTCGGCCAGCTCAATACTAAAATCACTTTCTTTTAGGGTGAATGGCCTTATTTTGGTTGCAGCAAGCTTTGGGAGAGGAAAATGCAGGCGCGCGGCAGGGTTATCTTTCACCAGTGTGATTGCCGGGTAGCGGTGCCTTAAAATGCTAACTTTCCACCACTGGGCCGAGGCCGAGTAACTTATTGTGGTGAACAGAACAATGATCAGCAAAAATTTCTTCAACGTATTGTTTCTCTTGGATTTAATCGCATTAACCAGAACGCAAATATACTAATTAATATTATGCAAGATAATTATTAAAATACGATTATTCAAAAACCTGGAGTTGTGCATCGTGTAGTGCCCACACCATATAGGGGTGCGTATCAGCATGATAGATATCACCGTTTGCTGCTATGCCGATGATGCCGGCAAAGCCGTCGAAGGGTTTTAGCTCATCCAACGTTTTCTCTGTAGCAAAGAATAATGGCATGCCATCGGTTACCCTGGTGACTATTTTTGCAGCCACCGCGCCGCTCACAATATCCTCGCCCACACCGGTGCAGGAGATACCCGCGAAGCTATTGCAATAATTACCCGCCGCGGTTGCCGAATCGCTTACACGGCCGGGAATTTCAAAGCCTTTACCACCGGTTGATGTTGCCGCTGCCAGGTCGCCATAAACATCAAGCGCCACACAGCCCACCGTACCCAGGCGAATGGAATCACTAAGCTTTTGGTCGTATTCCTTACGGCGCTGGGGGGTTTCAGGGTTATAATAATCGTAGCCATTTTCACGGGCGAAATCTTGCGCGCCTTTTCCGCTCAGTACCCTGTCTTCATAATTCAGCAGTTTTTCGGCCACGCAAATGGGGTTTTTTATATCTTCCACATTTATAACGCCCGAAAACCGTGAAGTTTTACCATCCATCAGCGATGCGCTGAGCCTGATCTTGCCATCACTTTGTATCTGTGAGCCGGTACCGGCGTTAAACAGTTCGCAATCCTCGAGCAATGCCACGGTATAAACAACCGTTTCGAGTGCGGTATGATCCTGCAGATATTTGTAACCAAGTTCAGCAATCTCCTTCAATGCCTCTTGCTTGGCTTTTTTAACTTCCTGGTTGGTTTGCGATTCGCTGAAGAAGCCGCCGTGGATGATTAGTTTCATAGGACACATTGTTTGCAGTGGATCGGTGCGGACATCGATACACTGCTTAAATTCTTTGCCCCGTGGCTTTAGCCCGGGGATATATTTGGTTTCTTTTTCTGGCTTTAGCCTAAATTTTGGCTAAAGCGGGTATTTGATTAATTAATGTTTTTCGCCCTCTTTGCCGCTTGCGGCAGAGAGGGTGGTCGAGCGAAGCTAAGACCGGGCGAGTCGGCGAAGCGCGTCGAAGTTCCGCGTTAGTGATAGCAGCGGATACCGGCCTTGCGCCTAATGCCTGCGCAGTATAAGCGGATAGCACGGCCCGCTGAATAGCGGGAACGCCCTTATCTTTTCGCGCTTCGCCGACTCACCCCGACTGCGCTATGCTGGTCGACCCTCTCTCCGCTGCGCGAAAGAGGGTTTAGCTCTTTTCCTTTCGTTTCATCAACACACCCCTGCCCCTCTCAAGAGGGGAACTACACAGGATTATTGCTTTAAATCGCTATCGCCGACTTTTATAAATACGCCGTCTTCAACCTTAACAATTTTTTTGATGATGAGTTTGTTTTGTTTCAGATCGTACTTATCATAGATAGACATTACATGCACCTTCAGGTTCTCGATGGATACCGGCGCGCCCATTTCTACCTCGTATATATTAGTGGCAACCATATTGCGGCCATCAACCAGTATGATCAGTCCGGAGCCAATGGCTTCCATCATGTTACCTTCGGTAATTAACAAGCCTGCATCTTCACCCAGGCCTATTCCTAAAATGCCGGGGTTACTGGCTACGGCGTACATTAACCGGCCTATGCGGCCGCGCTGTACAAAGTGGGTATCAACAAAAACGGAATCGATAAAACCTAATCCGGCGGTGATCTGTACGTGGCCTTTGATGAGCGCCTCATTACTGCTACCGCGATAGATCATGTGTGCCGAAGCTGCCGCCGCGCCCGCTGATGTGCCCGCGATAACAAAGTGTTCGTTCTGATAGCGCTTTTTCAGGATCTGTAAAAATTCGGTGCCGCCAAATATAGCGCTCAAGCGAAGCTGGTCGCCGCCGCTGAACATTACTACATCGGCTTCGCGAATGCGGTCGAGGTATTCTTTTTTGCTTGCATCCTCACGTGTGCGGATATCCAGCACGTTAATATGCGTAACGTTAAGGTGGTTAAAGGCCTTGATGTATTCATCGCCTACCAGCTCGGGAATTTGCGAAGCGGTAAGGATCACCTCAATTTTTGAACCCTCGTGCTTTGCCGACTCGGTGATGATACGCTTTAGAATGCCTTGCTCAAAAAACTTGATATAATTAGGCTGTAAAATGTTCTCCTGCGCGCTGATATTACTTCCCATATCAACGGCACCTCCTATTATGATCAGTTTTCCTTTGGGCGTCATTGTATTTATTTAGCGAATTAGTGATTTAGTGAATGAGTGATTTAGTAAAATAGTGAATACTTGGTTCATAGTTCATGGCCATGCGTATGGATATGAAAAACTCACTCAATCACTAATCCGCTCATTCACTCATTCCTTCAATACACAAATTAAAATAAAATGACCGACAAAGGCGGCGAATATTAAATATATATTAAGATTTTCCTATCAAAAAATTTATTAGCTTGTTAGAGGATTAGATTTAAGTAAATTTAAGCCCAATAAAATTGCATTGACCTTTATGAAGATCGAAAATATACGAGTACTGCGCGGCCCGAACATCTGGAGTACCAGCCGCAAAAAGTTAATACAAATGCGCCTGAACCTGGAGGAACTGGAGCATAAACCCACCAATAAGATCGACGGGTTTTATGAGCGTCTTAAAGTGCTGATACCTACACTACACGAGCACCGCTGCTCACCGGGTGTGCCGGGGGGATTTTTTCAGCGGATTGTTGCCGGTACCTGGATGGGGCATGTTATTGAGCACATCGCCCTTGAGATACAAACCCTCGCAGGCATGGATACCGGCTTTGGCCGTACCCGCGAAACAAAAGAGCCGGGTGTTTATAACGTAGTATTCACTTATCTGGAAGAAAAAGTAGGCATTTACGCTGCCGAAGCATCGGTACGCATTGCTGAAGCATTAATAACAGGCGAAAATTACGATCTGGAGTATGATATACAACAAATGCGTGAGATCCGCGAAGCTACCCGCTTAGGCCCAAGCACCGGATCGATAGTAGAGGAAGCCATCGCGCGCGATATCCCATGGATCAGACTGAACAAGCAATCACTGGTACAACTGGGCTATGGTAAAAATCAGGTACGTTTCCGCGCTACCATGACCGAAAAAACCAGCAGCATAGCCGTTGACATTGCCAGTAATAAGGAAGAAACCAAGCGCTTGTTGTTAGAACAAGCTATCCCAGTTGCTAAAGGCACTACCATTTCATCGGTTGATGACGTGGATAATGCTATACGTGAAGTGGGTTTTCCATTGGTGTTTAAACCTTTGGATGGCAATCACGGCAGAGGTATATCGATAAATATCAAAAACCGTGAGGATGCGGTGGAGGCTTATGAGTTTGCCGCCAGGATTTCGCGCAGGGTAATAGTAGAACGTTTTGTAACCGGCTATGACTTTAGGGTATTGGTAATAGATAATAAAATGGTAGCCGCCGCCTTGCGCGATCCTGCGAATGTGAAGGGTGATGGCGTATCAACCATACAACAACTCATCGATATAGAAAATACCGACCCACGCCGTGGTTATGGACATGAAAATGTGCTGACTTTGATAACGGTTGACCGTGATACATTGGATCTGCTGGAAAAGAAAGGTTATACCCTGGAAACCATCCCCGCCAAAGGTGAAAAGGTATTTGTAAAATCGACCGCTAACCTGAGTACAGGGGGAACTTCTGTTGATGTTACCGACCATGTGCACCCGCAGAATATTTTCATCTGCGAACGCATATCAAAGATCATAGGGCTGGATATATGCGGGATTGATATTATGGCCGAGAACCTGACCGAGCCGCTTACCGAAAACGGTGGGGTTGTATTGGAGGTTAACGCCGCACCAGGCTTCCGCATGCATATAGCGCCAAGCGAAGGCATTCCTCGTAATGTTGCAGGCCATGTAATTGATATGCTGTACCCTTATGGTAAATCGGCACGGATACCTATTATAGCGGTAACGGGTACCAATGGTAAAACCACCACCACCCGCCTTATTGCCCATATTGTTAAAAACAACGGCTACCGCGTGGGCTTTACCACTAGTGATGGCATCTACGTGCAAAACACCATGTTGCTCAAAGGCGATACCACTGGCCCGGTAAGCAGTGAGTTTATTTTGAAGGACCCAACGGTTGATTTCGCTGTGCTGGAAACTGCCCGCGGTGGTATCCTGCGCTCGGGTCTGGGTTTTGGCTTTTGCGATATTGGTGTGGTGACCAATATTCAGGAAGATCATTTGGGCCTGTCGGATATTCATACGCTGGATGACCTGACCCGTGTAAAAAGTGTGGTTATCAACTCAGTTAAAAAGAATGGCTGGGCGGTTTTAAATGCCGACAATAAATACTGTGTGCGCATAGGCAAAAAGGCCGACTGTAACGTTACCTATTTTAGCCGCGACGAGAACAACCCGGTAATAAAGGCGCATTGCAAAAAGGGCGGCATAGCCTGTGTATATGAAAATGGTTTCATTACCATATTAAAAGGCGACTGGAAGATCCGCGTACAGCGCACGGTACTGATCCCGCTGACCTTTGGCGGTACCGTTCCGTTTATGATAGAAAACGTACTGGCGGCAACCTTAGCGGCATTTCTGTGGGGTTTCAGGACCGAGGATATTAAGATTTCGCTGGAAACCTTTATCCCATCTGCCGCGCAAACACCGGGCAGGATGAATATATTTGATTTCAGGGACTTTAAATTTATGATAGATTTTGCCCACAACCCGGATGGGTATAAAGGCATAAAAGAGTTTTTGAGTCATATAGATTCGCCACTGAAAATCGGCATTATAGCAGGCACGGGCGATAGGCGCGATGAGGATATCCGCGAGCTGGGTAAGCTATCGGCAGAAATGTTCGACTATATCATTCTCCGCCAGGAAAAACACCTGCGCGGCAGAACAGAGGAAAATATACTTGACCTGCTTAAAGAGGGTATATTATCTGTTGATGAAAACAAACAATTTGAGGTAGTCCCCAAAGAAATTGACGCCATTAAACATGCCATGAGCATGGCCAAACCCGGCACATTTATTACCGCGCTAAGCGATGTGATTGACAATGCTATTGAAACTGTGCAAAATTACCAGGAGCAGGAGAGGAACGGGTTGTTTAATGTGTGAGCGTGATTTGGGAATTTGGAATTTATACAAGTGTTCATTGTAACCACAAGTGGGACGCTTGCGGGGGCGGAGGATTTGATATGTCCCCGCAGGGTCTCTCGCAGAGGACCCTGCGGATGTAGAATTCCCTGCGTGTAACCTATATGGTGTGTTCAGGGTCCTCTGCGAGAGACCCTGCGGGGACTGAAAAACCAAAAGCAGTAGCGTGGGGGTTTAGTAAAATTATACAGATGGATACAGCAACAAAAATTATAGATATAATAGCATTAGTTATTCAATTTATAGGGGCATTATTAATGTACCTAAACAGTCCAATAAATAGAATAACAGGTACTCAATTTGGTGGTAATTATGATAATACAAAACCGAATCTGAAAAATAAAATATTGAAAATTGGATTTTTAGTATTGTCCATTGGTATATTATTTTCAATAATATCTTTATTATTAAAAGACTTTTTTGTACCAATTAGTACTTAGCATAATTCGTCGCTCCCGCGAGCTTGCAGCTATGGTTGTGCATGGTTACAATTTCAATTGAAATACTGTTTATATTGAATTTTTATAGGCTGCCTTATCAATTAAGCGCACAAAGATTTTTGAAAGTAATAGAATAAGTCCTGGAAGCAATAGCATTATGCCTATTGTCATAAATTCTTTCCATGGTACAGTTATTAAGCCGCCAAGTAGATAATTAATATAATATCCCGCATTTAGTCGAAGTATAAAAGGGGATGATAAAATTCCAAGAATAAAGACTATTACTGAGTTCGGCCAGAACCACCTTTTTCTTAAAGATAAAATAAAGGATATAATGAAAGCGACTAATAAACCTACAACTCCTGAAAGCGCATTCCAATATAAGTTATTCATTATTCTGTCTTCATCCGGTGCTTTATTATTGTGTGAGTATACATATTGGTAGGAGTAGTCGTGCATAAGTACAAATTCACGAAATGCACATAAAAAAAGCCATGATGCTAAAATATGTATTACGATTAGTCGCCAATTGAGTTTAAGAAAGAAGTTTTTCACTGATATAAATTAAGCGATTAGTCGTTTCTTCTTAATGCGTTACAATAGTTAAACCGTAAACATTAGATGTATCGCTGCTAAGTTGTACGGTAGTTCCATTTTTCCAGTAAACGGCTTTTCCTAAAAATGGCGCATTTTGTATTTTGTGCGCACCATAAAAACCACCTACATAAATATCATTACCAGCCGTCGCAATAGCGTAGGCATCGCTGCCAACACCTCCATTAGCCAGGTTTACAATTGTGCCATTTTTCCAGCAGGCAGCTGTTTGTATTCCTCCAATAGCCGACAGCGTATCACCAGCCATATATACATCATTCCCCTTTAAAGCCGCTGCATAACTAAGGCTTGATACCACATTGGCATTATTGGTTGTTAAGGTATTGCCCGCCCAATAAGCAATTTTACTTTCACCATAACCATTAACAAGGTAACCAGAAGTGATCACTCCATTTGCACCTACAACAATGCCAGATGCATAACCTATACTGAATTGGTTAATTGTAGCGGCAGGTAGCATGGTAAGTGCGCCATTTTTCCAGTAAGCAGCCAAAGGAGCACGATCAATATTTTCGGCATACCCGGCTATGTATACATCGTTGCCGTTTAATGTTATTGCACCTGCACCTGCTCCGTATGTACCTCCTGGGAGAATTGTAGCTACAGCATTCTTCCAATAAATAGCGATCGATTCTAATGGGCCAGTTTGATTTTCATAACCGGTCATATACACATCATTGTTTTTTATAGCAATTGAGGTTGCCGACGATACGTTTGCAGAATCTGCAAGTTTGTGAATAACCCCATTTTTCCAATAGGCCGCTGTATATATCTGATTTGATGCCAGCGTAGTTCCTGCTATGTACACATCGTTTCCGGATAAGGCGAGCGAGTATGCGATAGCGTTTACATTGCCATTATTTAGGGTAGTAGCAATACCATTTTTCCAATAAGTTGCATAATAGATGTGGTTTTTAATCACATACCCCACAGCATATACATCGGTATCTGCTTTAGTGGTTGTAGTACTATTGGGTTTGGGACTGCTGTTTTTACTACAGCCGTTTAAAGCAACTACAGCTATCAGGAAAAGTATGCAAAGTGATTGTTTGAAGTTCATTTGAAGGACAAGGCAAGGTTTATTATTGGTTGTGATGTTTTGCTATCACCACAACTCAAATATATAAAAATTTCTCAGGCTGCGGAAAATAGCTTGTTGTGCCAAACTGTACCACTTGTTCCACCTGTTTTACCTGTCCCGCGGCACACCTCCAAATCAAACTCGCACTTTAGCACGCAGAGGTGCCGACAAGTAATAATGCCACAACAACATGGTAGCCACAGTTCTATAAGGCTGCCAAATGGCGGCAAGTTCAATCAGCTCTTCTTTAGTGGTGCTAAGCGGCAGACCCTTCACCCGTTTCATAGCATTTACAGCGGCGAGATCACCGGCAGGGAAAATATCGGCGCGTTGGAGAATGAACATGAGGTAAACATCGATGGTCCAATGGCCGATGCCTTTGAGGGTGATGAGCTTGGCGCGGATCTCATCGTTGGAGAGATGTTCCAACTCGGTTAGGTTGATTTGCCCGCTAAGGAGGGCTTCGGCTAAATAACGGATATAGGCGGTCTTTTGTCGACTGCAATAACATGCCCGCATTTCCTCATCTGTGAGCAATACCAGTCGTGCAGGGGTGAGTTCCTGTACCCGCTCTTTCAGTTTATTTAATGCTGATAAGGCAGATGCCAGTGAAACCTGCTGCTCCAAAATAATATGCACCAAAGTCTCAAACGTATTGGGTCGCGACCATAGCGGCGGGTAGCCATAAGCGTTGATGATGGCGGCGAGATCGGCATCTATCAACGTAAGCTGGTCGCAGATGGGATAAAAGGAGTCTTTGGTAAACTGTTCGCTCATAGATTTGTTAATCTAAAATTACTAACTTTTTTAGGATTTAGCATTTACTTTTCACACTTTTACCATTATGATTAACCTGCCGCCTTTAGCTGAGCGCATGCGCCCTAAAAACCTCGACGATTATGTTGGGCAAAAGCACCTTGTGGGTAAAGGCGCTGTTTTGCGCAAGGCGATAGAATCGGGCGTGCTGCCGTCCATGATCTTCTGGGGGCCGCCGGGGGTGGGGAAAACTACGCTGGCCTATATCATATCGCAAACCTTATACCGGCCATTCTTTGCCCTTAGTGCCATTAACTCGGGTGTTAAGGATGTGCGCGAGGTGATAGAAAAAGCAGCGTTACTAAAAGAACAGGGTGAAACGCTCCCTATTTTGTTTATTGATGAGATCCACCGTTTCTCCAAATCACAACAAGACTCATTACTGGGCGCAGTTGAGCGGGGAACGGTAACACTGATAGGCGCCACTACCGAAAATCCATCGTTTGAGGTGATCTCGGCTTTGTTGTCGCGCTGCCAGGTGTATATTTTGCAATCGCTTGAGGAAGACGACCTGCTGAACCTGCTCAATAAAGCGATGAAGGAGGATGTGGTGCTGCGCGATAAAAAGATAGAGATAAAAGAAGATGAAGCATTATTGCGCCTATCCGGTGGTGATGCGCGTAAATTGCTGAACATATTCGAGCTATTAGTAAACGCTTTTAAAGGCAAAAAGATAGAGCTCACCAATAAAAATGTGCTGGAACATGTGCAGCAAAACATGGCCCTGTATGATAAGGCTGGCGAGCAGCATTATGATATCATCTCGGCATTCATCAAATCCATGCGGGGCAGCGACCCTAATGGAGCAGTTTACTGGCTGGCACGGATGATTGTAGGCGGTGAAGATCCGCTGTTCATCGCCCGGCGTATGCTGATACTGGCATCGGAAGATATTGGCAATGCCAACCCTAATGCGCTGCTACTGGCACAGGCCTGTTTTGAGGCGGTGAACAAGATAGGTATGCCGGAGTCGCAGTTGATATTGTCGCAAACGGTGATCTACCTGGCAACATCGCCCAAAAGTAATTCGGCCACTACGGCTATTGGTGCTGCCATTGCATTGGTTAGGCAAACCGGCGACTTGCCCGTGCCATTGCACCTGCGTAATGCACCAACCAAGCTGATGAAAAATATAGGCTATGGCAAGGATTACAAATACGCGCACAGCTACGAGGGCAACTTTACCGACCTCGATTTTCTGCCCGAAGCGATAAAAGGAACTAAGATATACGAGCCCGGCAACAATGCCCGTGAACTGGAAGCCAAAGAAAAGTTAAAAAAACTTTGGGGCGACCGGTATAAATATTAGTATCTTGAAGGCCTAAACACAAGCCTGTCAATGATCAAAACCTTTCTTCAGCATGAATTAAAAGCCTTTTGGCGCGCCCGTAACACCGGCAAAAATATAGCTGTAAAAATAGTAATGGGTGTACTTATATTGTACCTGTTATTATGCGCTTTAATTGCCGGGTTTATATTAGATAAGAAATTGGGGGAGGTATTTCCTAAACAAAACGTGGTGATAGCGTTCTGTGGGATTGTACTTATCTATTACATCTTTGATCTTATTTCGCGGATACAATTACAGGAGCTACCAACTCTCAAAGTTCAGCCTTATTTGCAATTACCTGTAAAACGGAACGCGCTGGCGGGGTACCTGGCCGCCACTTCAATTATCTCAGCATTCAATATCATTCCTTTTATCCTATTTGTGCCTTTTGTTATTAAAGTAATTGCAGTTGGTTCAGGTGCCGGCGTGGCATGGGCATTTGTAGGGTCTATTTTGGGGATAACCATTTTTAATAATTATTTGGCGCTATATATTAAGCGTAAAGCCAATTTAAACGGCTGGATCTTCCTCATCGCTACCGGTATACTGATATTGATTTGCCTGGGCGACTTTTTGTGGCATATCTATTCTATCAGGGATATATCATACCTGTTCTTTGGGCATTTAATTGGTTTCCCGGCTTTGGCTTTGTTGCCATTTCTATTGGCAGTAGGTATGTTTTATATTAACTTTTTGTATTTAAAAGACAACCTTTATCTCGAAGAGCTCAAGTCTAAAAAAGCATCACACAAAAGCAGTACAGAATATCCTTTCCTTAACAGGTTTGGCATAACCGGCGATCTGGTTGCTAACGAGATCAAACTTATTATCAGAAACAAGCGGCCAAATTCAGCTATAAAGATGAGCGTGCTGTTTTTGTTCTATGGCTTGCTATTCTATAACAAACCGACTTTGATGCATACCGATTATCCTGTTGTTTTTGTAGGCATGTTCATGACCGGTATTTTCATTATTAACTACGGGCAGTTTATGTTTAGCTGGCAAGCCGCACATTTTGATGGCTTATTGGTAAATAAACTAAATTTTGCTGATTTTCTTAAAGCGAAGTATTTACTGTTCACCCTCGTATCAACATTGGCGTTTATAGTAACAATACCTTATGTGTATTTTGGCTGGAGGGTTTTGTTTATCCATTTTATGATGTATTTATGGAACCTGGGTGTTAATACTACCATCATCCTGTACTTCGCTAACCGCAACGCCCGTCGCATTGATCTTTCAAAAGCGGCCGCGTTTAACTGGGAAGGCGTAGGCGCTACCCAATGGATCATATCTATACCACTGTTTGTTACACCAATTTTGGTTTACTTGCCATTTTCATTGCTGCATTACCGTGATCTAGGGCTTGCTGTTTTAGGCGCTGCCGGGCTGGTGATGATCCTTATCCGCAGTACCCTGATCAATAAATTGGAAGCAGATTTTTATAAACGTAAATACACCATCGCCGAAGGCTTTAGAAACAAATAATATGATAACTATAACTGATCTTAAAAAAATATACAATAATGTACTGGTTGTAAACGTGCCGAAGCTCGAAATAGCCAAAGGTGAAAGTATTGGCCTGGTGGGTAACAATGGTGCAGGTAAAACAACTCTTTTCAGGATGATACTCGATCTGATCCGCCCTGAAAGCGGCGAGGTAGTATCAAACGGCGAAGTAGTTGCCGGGCATGAAAACTGGAAGAATTACACTGCCTCGTACCTTGATGAGGGCTTCCTGATCGATTACCTTACACCCGAGGAATATTTCTACTTCATCGGCGGCCTGCATCAGCAAACACAGGCGCATGTGGATGATTTCCTGTCGACACTTGCCGATTTCTTTAATGGCGAGATCCTGAAAAAAGGCAAATATATCCGCGACCTTTCAAAAGGTAACCAAAGTAAGGTGGGCATTGCCTCCTGCTTATTGCAAAAGCCAGAATTGCTGATGCTGGATGAACCGTTCGCCAATATAGACCCAAGTACACAGATCAGGCTAAAAAATATGC
>Ga0302309_10000266_pt1 | contig 67543 bp, 68 predicted proteins | sample III_Palsa_N1_1_FD_200453 | JGI IMG/M metagenome (GOLD analysis project Ga0302309, IMG submission 200453) | Peat permafrost microbial communities from Stordalen Mire near Abisko, Sweden - III_Palsa_N1_1 | ecosystem: Environmental > Terrestrial > Soil > Palsa > Peat permafrost | place: Sweden...
CTCTGGAGCTAAAATCAGATAATTTAAAACAGATGAGCGGCTCCAGAGGAGCCACGTGTTTATAGAACAACATAAAAAAGGGCCCAGGCTCCATAGGAGCCTCCTGTAATGAATTTGCATTAGCGACCGGGTAGCTAAAATTTAAAGCAAATTATTTTAATGCGTCTGCCCTGTTTAGCTATCTAATCCCATTATCTGCACCTTATATTTATCAGGTAACAAAGCATTTCTCAAACCACCTTCCAGCTTCAAACGGCGCAAAATTTTATATGATTTAAGGATAGGAATTAACCAAGGCGTTTTTCCTAACGTAAGCAAACCGCTTACCTTGTAGGGTACAAGCAATAGTTGCACCTGTATTAATAGCATATATCTTAATACCCCCAAATGCTTTTTATATTGCAGGTACAAGTCGGTAGTAAATGTGCTGCATACCAGGTCTTGCTGCAGGTGTTCTTCGCGCATTTGTAGCCATTCAATAAAAGTTGTTGGCAAGCCGACGAGTTGCATCCGCTCACCAACCCGGTAAAAAACATCAAACACTTCGGCTTTTTCCGCGTCAGAGAGTTTGCGGTCCAATAACTCAAACGAACGTATAGAATAATCTATCAGCAAAAATAATACATCGCGGTACGCCCAGTCAGGTATTTGGGCACCGCGGCTTTTTTCAACGCCCTGGTGTATGGCCGTAATTTTGTCAATGGCTTTTAACGCGGCAGCCTCATCAGCAAATATGATCTGCCGCGCATAGCTCACGGTGGAAAACAACCTGCCCAACGGATCGGCAGGCAAACGACCGGTGAAGTAAAGCCAGTCGACCGCCTTGTTCAAAGCAAGCTCGGCCGCCGAACCTGCAAAAATAAACAGCGTGATATCTGCTTTGCCCCATATTTTACGTACGATGGAATTTTCGTTTACAAAGTATTTCATTGCGGCCTGTTTTAATTAATAACCAATCGGGCGTTTTATTTACAAGTCATCCGATTTATAACCTATTCTTTTGCGGGGGTTGATTTCAACCCTTTTGTCTAATAGTTCATCCAGGTAGCGGAACACGATCTCCATATTTTTATCCTGGTTATCCAATTTGCCCTTTATCTTTTCTATGTCCAGACGTAGTTCAGTATTGTCTAAAAGCATTTGGCGGATACGGGTGAATATTTGCATTACCTGAATATTGACTTGAATAGCCTGTTTGTTATTTAGAACGCTCGAAAGCATTAGTACACCGTGTTCTGTAAAAGCACTGGGTAATTTTCTTTTACCTCCCCAACTTGAAGTCACAATTTGTGACTTCAAGTTGGACCATTCGTTTACAGTAAGCTGGAACATAAAATCAGGGGGAAACCTGTTAGGATTTCTAGTTACCGCTTGATTTAATACTTTTGTTTCTACACCATAAAGCTCTGCCAAATCATGGTCTAACATAACTTTTTGACCTCTTATGTAAAAGATCTTATTCATTACGATCTCATCAGGCACCAATGTTTCTTCTTTCATTTAGTATAAAAAGGGTTTTATAATATTGTATTTGTTAAATTATTTGCGGTCACAAATTGTGACCGCAAATAGTTCTCAAGATGGTAATTAGTTTACTTATCAACAAATACTTTGTGATATCGCAAATTGCGATATCAATCAACCAATAAAAATTTTACCCCCCAATTACCTGCCGCTCCCATAATTCTTCTTCCTTTGCATAAAAAACAAAAACAAAATCATGTCAATAACCATAGGCCAACCAGCACCGCAATTCACTTTAGTATCATCTGCTTTAAAAGAGGTGTCATTAGCTGATTTTAAGGGAAAAAAAGTAGTCCTCAATTTTTTCCCGTTTGCATTTACAGGTACCTGCACCACGCAGTTATGCACCATGCGCGATAGCTTTGGCTATTACGAGGGGGCGAACGCCGTTATATTAGGTATATCTGTCGATTCACCGTTTACGCTGGCAAAGTTTAAAGAAGAAAACAATTACCAGTTTGAATTACTTTCTGACTTTAACAAGGTAGTTTCTGCCGCTTACGGTGCTATATATGAGCATTTTGTATTAGGCTTAAATGGCGTTTCAAAGCGTGCCGCATTCGTGATTGACGAAGAACAAAATATTATTTATGCAGAAGTGCTTGAAGTAGCTACTGACCTGCCAAACTTTGATGCCATTGCTGCAATAGTGAAGTAATTACAAAAATATTGCATGGATTAAAAAGAAATCCTATTTTTGCAGTCCGTTAAAAAAGCGGACTTTTTTGCATTTGTAGCTCAATTGGATAGAGCATCTCACTACGGATGAGAAGGTTTGGGGTTCGAATCCCTACAAGTGCACATTGTTTTTAAGTCAAAAGTCCGTAGTTATAAGTCTTGAGGCGAATTTTTGAGGTCAGCTCAATATCAGGCTCAAGACTTAAGACTCAAAACTCAAGACTAAATAAGCCTTTCTGTATTGTACCGAAAGGCTTTTAATTTGAAAGCCACATGCTAAACTTAGTGTTATTTGGTCCTCCCGGAGCAGGAAAAGGTACGCAATCACAACATCTTATTGAAAAATATGGTTTGATCCATTTATCAACCGGCGACTTGTTGCGTAATGAGATAATACAAGGTACTAAGCTTGGTTTAGAAGCTAAAAAGCTAATGGATGCCGGTGCTTTAGTGCCCGATGAAGTGGTGATAGGCATGATCAGCAATAAGCTGGACGCTAACCGGGATGCAGAAGGTTTTATTTTTGACGGTTTCCCGCGTACAGTGGCACAAGCCATAGCATTGGATGACTTGTTAAAGTCAAAAGATTCTGCCATAACTGTTATGATAGCGCTTGAGGTAAATGATGACGAGTTAGAGCATCGTTTATTATTAAGAGGAAAAGGGTCCGGCAGGCCGGATGATGCCAATCCTGAAGTTATACGCAGGCGCATAAAAGAATATAATGATAAAACCGCGCCTGTGGCAGGTTTTTATAAAGCTCATGATAAATTTACAAGCATAAGCGGTGTCGGCTCCATCCACGAAATATTCGACTCGATAGTTGCTGTTATAGATACTCACTAAATATTTCGAATATCCAGTTTCGGAAAAACTCAAAAAATAAATCCGAAATCGAATATCCGACATCCGAAATTAAAAAATGTCCCAGGGTTCCAACTTCGTTGATTATGTAAAGATATGCTGCCGTTCAGGTCACGGAGGGGCGGGGTCTGCACATTTGCATCGCGATAAATTTACCGCAACCGGCGGCCCCGACGGCGGAGATGGCGGCCGGGGCGGACATGTTATTGTAAAAGGAAATGCCCAGCTATGGACCTTACTGCATCTTAAATTTCGCAAACACGTAATTGCAGGCGATGGCGACCCCGGTGGAAGTTCAACAAGTACCGGCAAAACCGGCAGGGATGAGATACTGGAAGTTCCATTAGGAACGATTGCCCGGGATGCCGAAACAGGAGAGATAATTTTCGAGATCAGCAAGGACGGTGAAACAAAAATATTAACGCCCGGCGGCAGGGGAGGTTTAGGCAACTGGCATTTTAAAACGGCTACCCAGCAAACCCCCCGGTTTTCGCAACCCGGCGAGGATGGACAGGAAGTATGGAATGTACTTGAGCTAAAATTACTGGCTGATGTTGGTTTAGTGGGATTTCCGAATGCCGGGAAGTCGACGCTACTATCCGTTGTTTCGGCGGCAAAGCCTGAGATAGCCGATTATGCCTTTACAACACTTGTGCCCAATTTAGGTATTGTGGCTTATCGCAATGGCAGATCATTTGTTATGGCGGATATTCCGGGTATTATTGAGGGTGCTTCGCAGGGTAAAGGGTTGGGGATACGCTTTTTGCGGCACATTGAACGCAACTCGGTATTATTATTTATGATACCTGCGGATACTACCCGTACTATTAAAGAAGAATACCAGATATTACTAAAGGAACTGAACGAATACAATCCCGAACTAATGCACAAGCCGCGTGTGCTGGCTATTACCAAATCGGATATGCTGGATGAAGAGTTGCTGAAAGAAATGCAGCGGGAACTGCCGGGTGATATTCCGTCAGTATTTATATCCTCGGTAGCTCAAAAGAATATTGCTGAACTGAAGGATCTGCTGTGGGCGGAAATTAACAGGCAATAATTATTGCGCGGTATACAGCACATAATCTTTACTTAAACGTGTTGGAGTAAAATTCTTATATCCCGCAAAATATTTACACATCACAGCCACCTGTTTACCGGTATATGTTGCTGGCAGCATCATATAAATCGGACCGGCGTGCCCATTATAGGGATCTATGTTTTTCTCCGTATTTTCATCATACTCGTTAAGTACAATAATTCGGTGGTGCTGAATCTCCAGGCCAATATCGCCGCTTACAAATACAAAAATGGCATTGTTATTTTGTTTGTCCAGCATCCTGATATGATCTAATGATGGGTGGTCGATATACCCTATCGTAAAACCCGAGATGCCATGAACATATTTCATGTTCCCGTTATGCATTGCCCACGTAAAGCTTATAGTCTTGCGGGCGATAATAATAGTTATTAATAAAAAAGCCAGTTGCCACCCTATTTTGATCCTGCTAACTAAATAGATCATGCCCGGCACCATTAAAAGGCCGATGATACGGAAGTGCCTCGATTCGTAAGATATAGCTGCCTGGCGCAAAAAAGAATACCCGAAAAATAGTATAGAGACGCTATAAAAGGTTAGCATAAATAACCTATAGGTCTTATTGGGCACATAACGCGTTATCGCCCATATTAATATAAGGCTTAAAAGGGCCGACAACCACAATATAATTATGCTTTGGTTGTATGTAAATATTGGTTTATCGCTATGCGATATTAATCCGTTTACCATATCATCAACCGAAAAACCTGTCAGTACAGGCGAAGCGATGGGGAAGGCGATCGCTTCGGTTGTTAACTTAAAACCCTCTGAATCGGAAGCAGGATTTCCGCCCTTTGAAAGGTAAAAAAGATAGATAGTTGCCATTGCCGCTATTGTGGGCAACGCTAACCATACCCCCTTTTTTATCCAACCAAAAAGGTTGGTTTCTGCGGACGATAGACGTATCCATAAACACAACAGCCCGGATACATAGACCCACATGAATGATGATTTGCATACAAAGCCTGCTATCCCCGAAAGCAATACAAACAGGAGCAATTTAAAACCAGGTTTGCTTAACGCCACGCATCCATATAAAAACCAGCCTGTAAAGGAAAAAAGCAATACTTCACCGCCATTATAAAAATCATAAGGCAGCCAGTACACTTGCTGGCAAACTATAAATATCATGCTGATTGCAGCGATAATTTTTGTAAAGCCCAATTTTTTGAAAAAACAATAAAACCCGGCCACCCCCGATAAATTACTTAACGTAATGGTTAAGGCGGATGCCTGCCCCGTATTGATGTTGAAAAGCAATTTGAAAAAATAAGGTATTAAATACTGACCCGGCGACCACCACGATAAAAATGTAGCGGCGTTTTTTGAAATGTTGTCATGATCTGGACCAACCAGCAAATTAAACCTGCCGCCCATCTGCATTGACCGCAGAACCAGGAACCCCCAGCTTGGGTCGGGAAATAGAGAGGGTGGGGTTATAAATATTAATATCCCCATTGCCAGCGTCAGCGTAACCAGGGTTAACAGTATAATTTTATAAGATTCTATTTTTTTAAAAAGCATAATATTCATAGCAACTATTGGCCGGTATATAATACAAAGTTTTTACTCAGCGGTGTAATTTTAAAATCCTTATACCCCGGAAAATATTTTAACATTATTGCCGCTTTTTTACCTGTATAGCTTGCAGGCAGCAACATATAAACCGTGCCCGCATGGCCTTTAAAGGGTATCATATCAGGTTCGGTGTTTTCATCGTAATCCTCGGGTATGATAACGCGGTTATGTAGTATTTCTAAACCAAGATCGCCGCTTACGAGAAAAAAAATAACATTTTTATTTTGTTTGTCCAACATCCTGATATAGTTTAAAGATGGCCGGTCAATGGTAGGTAGTGAAAAGCCCGAACTCCCCTGTATCCAATTTAAATTCGCTTTATACATTACTAATGAGTATTGAATGCTTTGACCTGTTAACACAATACATACTAATACAAAAGTAAATTGCCATACTAATTTAAGCCGGCTGACAATATAAATAATCCCCGGCGCTATCAATAGGCCTATTATCCGGAAGTGCCTGGCTTCGTAAGATATTACGGCCTGCCTCGAATAAACGTATACAAAAAACAATACCGATACGCTGTAAAAAGCTATGATGAACAGTTTATAATTATTGTTGGGTATATAATGTATAATGGCCCATATGATAAACAAACTTAACAAGGCAAACAGTATCAATACAATTATGATTTGGAGTGGGGTGAAAATTGGTTTTCCGTCTGGGACAAGCAATCCGTTTAGCAGGTCATCAACCGAAAAACCTGTCAATACCGGCGATCCTAACGGGAAGCTAATTGCCTGTAGTGTAGGCTTAAATGCCGCCGTTGGCGATGACGGGTTTTCGCCTTTTGAAAGAAAGAGCACGTAAAGTACAGCCATGGAAATTATAGCGGGAACCGCTACCCATATTCCTTTTTTTATCCAGCCGGAAAGTTTGGTTTCTGCTGATGATAACCGGACCCACAAACAAAGCAACCCGGCCATGTAAATCCATAGGAATGATAATTTACAGGTAAAACCTATCCAGCCCGAAAGCAGGATAAACAGGATCAATTTGAGATGGGGCTTTTTTAAGGCGGCACAGCCGTATAGAAACCATCCTTCAAAGCCAAAAAGTAAGGTTTCGCCGCCGTTATAGGAAGTATAAGGCACCCAAAATATTTGCTGGCAAACAATAAATAAAACGCTGAACGCGGCAATTAGCCTGGTAAACCCTAACGCTTTAAAAAAGCAATAAAACCCGGCAACGGCTGATAAATTCCCAAAAATGATAACTATTGAAGATGCATGCCCGATGTTTATGTTGAAAAACAATGTTAAAATATAAGGAAGCAAATATTGCCCCGGCGACCACCACGTTAAAAATTCGGACGCATTTTTTGAAATGTTGGCTGTGCTGGGGGCAATTACCAAATTGAACCCGCCACCCATTTGCATCGACCGCATGGCTTCAAAACCTGAGTTCGGATCGGAAATAGAAAAAGGCGGGATGATAAACATTAATGCCCCTGCTATTGCCATCAGCGTAACAATGCTTATTAATATATAGCTGTGGGCATTGGTTTTGTTAATGTAGATCAATTGCTGTTAACTAATAATACGCTCGCGTATCTTTTGTGCGGGATTTCCCTGGTAAACAGCATAGGCCTCCATGTTTTTTGTGGCGACAGACCCGCCGGTAAGTACTGAATGACTGGCTGCGGTAATGCCATGATTTACAATAGCGCCGGCACCTATCCAAACACCATCTTCTATGGTGATGCTTCCGGTTATTAAGTCGAAGCTTGTTTTTTTGTAATTATGGCTTCCGGTCAATAAAGTAACCCCTTGCGAAATACATACGTTATTGCCAATGGTAACCGGCACAAGGCAGTCTATCCAAACATTTTCGCCTATCCAAACCTCGTTGCCTATAGTTAGGTGCCAGGGGTATTTTATATTTACGCAAGGCTTGATCTCAACCTGGTCGCCAATTTTTGCGCCAAATAAACTGAGCAGGAAATTCTTGATCCAATAAAACGGAAACAGGCCGGTTTTAAAAACAAAGGAATTTATGTAATACCATAAAATCCGTTTTACTACATTCCCACCGGGGTGGTACGGCGAATTATTGTATGATAAAAGGTCAGTTTGCTTCATGTTTATCATTTATGATGATGTCCCGTTTTATCCAAAAATACAATCCGGCAGAAATAATCAGGTAAATTATTATATTAAACAGGGTATGATGGTCAATTAATTTACTGATCTGTTTATTGCCAAACAAAGCAAGCAGCATAAACCGGACTATATTTAAAAACTCAATAACTGCAATGCCGATAATTAAGGCGATGATCTTTTCCTTTCGTAATTTGGGATAGGCGAAAACAAATGCAACAAAAAAGCTCAATACCCCCAGCCCTAAACAGGTATAAACCACCTGTATAGTACCATGCCCGGCAACCAGTAATTCATAATTATTAAAAACAGCGGCAAAGCCAAACAGCTTTAATAGCTGTGCTGTGCCAAACAATAACGCCCATCTTAATGCCTGTATATAGTTTAAATGCCGGGTTAAAAAATCGTTATAATGCGGGCCGGGGTTTGTAGCCCTGAAAAACAGGATATTGAAATAGTAAAACACAACAAACAGCACAATAAATGTTATGGCAAATCGTAAAGGACTATTTTGCCTGCTCACTTTTTTGTTGTTTAAGTATTTCATCGATCTTGATATCAACTACCAGCCTGAACCAAAATGCCTGTAAAAAATGAAATGTGATACCTGTCCATCCGTCCAGGAAGCCCAACTGAAAAAAAAAGCGGTAAGTAAAATAAAGCATTGGCCGCACGTAACGCGGCAATTGCCACCATAATCGTTTAAACCATGCCGAGCGTTCATAGGGTGAGCCCCAAAACCCGGGCTTGATGGTTTGCGATCTTAGCATTTGCATTCGTTCAATCTCCTCTAACGCCACCTGGTTGCTATAACGGTTATGTTTTTCTATCCAAAAGCTAATATTATTTTCTTTTAGGTTTTCCTCCAGTATAATGCCGTCTTTCCAAACGGTCGTTTTGCCGGGGGCAATGAAGCGGTGGTCCATATTTTCGCTCAGATCTGAATACCCAATGCCGTACCTGAACATTTTTATCTGGTAAAAAGGATAGTAACCTCCCCATTTTATCCATTTGCCTTTGAAGAAATTTTTACGGTTAAAATATATGCCGCTTATATTGCGGTTGTCTTCATCGCTAAAAGTTAACAGGCGCTGTTTTAGCTCGTCGGTTACAATTTGATCGGCATCAAGGCAAATTACCCAGGGTGTTTGAATAGCGAAATTATTAAGCGCGTAATCCCATTGTTTAGGATGGTTCTCAAATGAATGTTGCAGAAACTGCGCGTCAAAGCTTTTTCCTATCGCTACTGTATGGTCGGTGCTCCCGGAATCAAGTATAAAAGTCGGCGCGTTAAGTATGCTAATAGACTTAAGCAGCCTGGGCAGGTGCATTTCTTCATTAAAGGTTAAAATGACAAATGAAAAGGGCGCGTTCAATTTAACCGGGCTTTAATGATCATCGACATCCAAAAATAAGGTATCCTGCCACAACCTTTAAATTCAGTAATTGTAAACCCGGCATCGGTTAATAAACGGCTCAATGTAGCTTTTGACCATAACTTAATATGCCCCCCATGCCAAAGCGGGTTCATATGGCTATCCCATTTATTAAACAGGCTAAGCCCTAAATTCTTTAAATAGCCATGATAGGGGGTTGTAATAATCAGTTCGCCTTTATCATTCAATACCTGTTTGCAAAATGCAATAAAGCCTTCGGGGTCATACAAATGTTCAATTACCTCGGTCGAGATGATGGTATCGAATTTTATGTGCTGCAATTCAACCGGGAGTTTGCCGGTTGAAAGGTCCTGTACAAAAAAACGGCCGGAATTAATTTTGCGGGCAACTGCTATGCCTTTTTCTGAAGCATCGGTACCATACGCGTTATAATCATTTGCAATTAGGTAATTAGCAAAATAGCCGTTGCCGCATCCCAGGTCTAAAATGCTCTTATTTGCGGTTTTATCAAGCAAACCAAGCAGGGGTTTTAGCGTATACTTAAAGTTATGTGTTATACCGTCGTTATGAAACCCGTAATCTTTATAATCACTCATGGTTAATTAATTGATGGTACATAGCTAAATATTTTTGCACCAGGTTGCGCGGGTCAAAGTCATTGTAAATAATTGCAGGGGACTGTTCCCTTATGCGCTCAAGCTCGGGCTTGCAATTGTTGCTTATATTATTAATGGCTGTACTAATTGAAGCAGCATTTGTTTCGCATAGCCATCCCAGTTTATTGTTTTGTACATAATCTGCCAAACCAACGTTTTGACTGACTAATACGGCGGTGCCCACACTTAAACTTTCGATAACCGAGTTTCCAAAATTTTCATCGTAAGATGGTAATATAAACAAATCCTGCTCAAACAGGAGATCAAACTTATTTTCGCCCTGCTGGCCTGTCCAACTTATTTTATCAGCAATATGGTTATCAGTAGCTAACTGCTTTAAATAATTAATATGATCATCATTGCCGGTGCCTGCTATGGTTAAATAATAAGGAACAGTAACCAGTGGCAATGCGTTAAGCAATATATCAAGCCCTTTTTTTTCGTCAATCCTTGAAAAAAAGATCAGTTTTAAACACGATGCAGGTTTACCTACAGCAGGTTTAGTATAAACCGGTAATTTAACAAGGTTTGGTATAGCGCTGATGCCCCTGGGTTGAATAAGGGCAAGTATAGCCAGTTTCTCCCTTTCGGATGTTACATGCAAATGGCATTTGTTAAGCAGCGGCCTTCCTAAAAAGTTATGGATGATACTTTTAATTCTCCTGTTTTTATTTGAAAAAGAATAGGGGCTTAACGTACCTCTTGCCGAAACTACAACCGGTACCTTGCGCGTTAAAGCTATCAGCCCCGATAATACGGAAACCAGGTTCCACCAGGCATGTATATGTACTGCATCGTAGTTTTTTACGTTTTTCCATAGCCTGGTCAAAAGGAATGGTGAAAAATGGGTATGGTCTTTTGTAAGGCGTTGAAAATAATACACGTTAACACCATCGATATTTATGGGCTTGCCTTTTATTACCTCCAGTTCGGTTGTTCCATTTGCAGTGGTAGTAAATACGGTTATAAAAACGCCGGTAAGGGCTAATTGCTCGCATAACATTGAAACCGACATAGTTGGGCCGCCATATATAAAGGCCGGTTTATAAGACGCATTAATATGCAGTACCTTCAAATTCTCTTTAATATTTTGAATGCCAGGAACATCTGGAATATGATAAGCATGCTTACATAGCTCCAGAATACCGAGTTAATTATAAATTCAAAACTGATGCCACGCCAAAGTATTTGAAATAGCCCCGAAAAAATTAACGCTGTGCCTAAAATATACCCGCCAAATAGTTTTTCTGCTTTAAGGGAGATTAGCTGTGCAATAGCGCCATAGGCAAACAGGAAAAAAAACACCCCGAATGTGCCTCCCGAAAGATAGGCATCCACCACAAACGCTGGTTTGGCAGAAACGTTTGACCCCCTGTACACAACACCTGCATTATATACACGTTCCATGATCAATTCTTCTGTGCTTGGTTTTCCCGGCCAAAATATACGGGGGACCAGCACCTGCGCCGATTGCTCAAGCAATTTTGTGCCATAGTAATCAATATGTTCGGGGGTTGACTTCACAAAAATTGTGAACATATCTATTTCACTTAGCCTGTAAGCAAAAAATGACCAGTTACTGTCGTCGTTGCTTGAATTAAGTACCGCATCAATAGCCAGTTTACTTGCCTGGTCGTCGTTAGTTTCGCCCGACCATGAATTTTCACGAAAAACCTTATTATAAGTGGGCAGCAGTAAAAATAAACCAAGTAAAATAGGTACGAAGGTTAGTGTTATCAGTTTTTTATAGTTTGGGTATAAAAATATCCCTAATACTAAAATGCTTATAATAATAGGTTCTTTAAAACCTGACGTTAATGCTTCGTAAAAATTAAAAGCGTATAGAAATAAACAAATTATAGTATTGGTAGTTTTTTTAAGAGGTATAGCAAATGCTAATGCCAGCGTGCCGGCAATAAAACTTAACGAACTAATTTGATAATAAAACTGTTCAAGGCCCGGTACCAGTAAAAATAAGGTAGATACGGGAAGGGTTATCAGGGCAAACATAAATAACAGGTTTGCCAGCTTTTCTTTTTCAATATAATATTTCTGTTTAACCGGGTAGCGCATAAAAGCCATTATCCCGGAAACTAATGAGGCATGACCGAGACAATAATACCGCTGGCATTGTGCAGTAAGCATGAGCTTGTTTTGGTCTAATATGAAGAAATCAGCTGTTTTTGTGAAATTCGGGTACCCTAATACATCAAAAAAATAAAAGATGGATGTTATGCACATAAAGCCTGCAAAAATAATTTGCAATAAAAATATGGGCCGCATTAATTGTTCAGATATGGCCCTGTCTGTCGGCAGTGACTTTAATTTACCGGTTAATGTAACATAAAAAATAAAAAATGAGCCCAGCCACGCAATAAAGTAGGATTCGATGGGGGCCGATTCAAAACCTAAAGAAAGCAGCCATGGGATATAAAGAATTATGTATATGCCTATTGGCTTATCTTTCTTCATTTAATAGTTTGTTTTCTATTGCTTTTGCAATAGTTAAAAAATCCCAGGGTTTAATAATTGAAGCGGAAAGTTCACCATATTTAGCTAACCTGTTCTTGTCAAGTGTAAGCCGTTTCAAACAGGATAACAGATCATCAAGCGATCCGCTTTTAAATATAGCGCCATTTTCTCCATCGCGCACCAAATCAATAGCGCATCCGCATTTATCAGAAACTAATATAGCCTTTGAACATGCCATAGCCTCATTTACAGCCAGCCCCCATGTTTCAGCCGGACCTTTTGACGGCAGGCAAAATAAATCACAGGCCTGGTATATCACGGGCATATAGGTTTGATTTTGAAAATCAATAAAATGGATATTACCGTAAGCTTCTGCCTTCAGTTTTAACGCGCTTTCTAAAACCCCGTTCCCCGTAAATAATAAATGTACATTTTCATTATTTAAACCAATAAAGGCATTTACTAAAAGCACCGGGTTTTTCTTTTCTTCTAATTTGCCTGCATACAGTACAAGTATATCCGTTGAAGTTATACCCAGGCTTTGCCTGAGCTTTAGCGACTCGTTTTTTCTTTCACGGGCAAATCGTTCGTTGTCAATGGCATGGGGGGCAAAGCTTAACCGGGCTTCTTTAAGACCGTATTTTTCAAAATATGCTTTATTATTTGTTCCGTTATAAAAGGCATGATCGATATGCCGGTATAGCCATTTCAGGAAAATAGATTTTAATATATTTTTTATTCCATTTGTTTCATCAAGCAGAGTAGAATCGCCCCGAAACAGAACGGGGACTCTATTTTTAAAATAACGGATAACTTTTAAATGGCCGCTATAAGCCCAGCCAATAACCAATACCGCATCGGGTTTAAAATTATTTACCTGCTTTACCAGGCCGGGGTTAATTACTCCGTTAAAATAATGTGAACCGGGACGGGAAGACGTGTTATGTACCCATTCATACGGATACCCATCCAGCAAAGGGATATCCCAGGTTATTTTTTTATCAAAACCGGGGTCAAACTTACCTGTTGCCGCTTCGCCCCAGGTATAAAATACTTTAATATCTACCTGCTTCCGTTCATGAAGCAGCTTAAATACCGGGGCGTAGTATTGAATGGGATGGGTGGTAATAATGGCCAGCTGCATGTTTACAATAATTCTACTTTGGTCGTTACTTTATTAAAAAAAGCGCATTGCAGCATAGTCATATTTTGCCCGGAATATTTTTTTATTGCCTGTATATTGTATTCGGGCATTTCAATAGTGCCATTGAGTACCTGTTTCAAAAAGTCGTATACTTTTAAATCTAAAGCCGGTGTGGCATCATAACTATAAGCATGCTGCGACTCATATTCCTGTAAAATAGCAGTGGCTGAGCTTTGCGAATTGAATATGGCAAGCAATGGCTTACCCGTTAACAAATAAGGATAGATTTTTGATGCCGTATATTTCGGGTCGTCAGAACCGGCAATAAATAGCGCGTCGGCTTGTTGCAGCGTTAATAAAGTATGATAGTAGCTTATTCTTTCGGGTATTTCTATCACATAACTTTCCAAACCGTACTGTTTTGCTAACGGCATAATACTTTGAATGCCCATACCCGCAGGCGCATAGCTTGTCCCTATAAAATAAAATTTCAGTTTATTAAATGATCCGCTCTTATCAGCCAACCGTTTTGCTAATGCTTCAAAAACCGGGATGATAGCCTTATGTAGATCAATGCCCCCCCTGCCAATATAAACTACATTTTTTGTGGATGGATCAAGTATAGATTTAAATTGAGCCTTATTATCAGCGGCTATTTTCAAATCGGGTTCAAAAGCGCCAAACGTAATTACTGCCGAAGGTATATTGCTTATTTCAGGATAACGGTGCTGCAAATCGGTAATATAATTTTCAGATACGCTTATCAATCCGCCGACATTTTTCATAGCAATAGCTTCCAGGTATTTATGCAGCGAATAGGCGACCCCGTATTTGGGGGGCCGATGATGCGCCGGTTTGCTTTTATAATGTTCGGAATACCAGGGGTCCTGCATATCAATGATGTAGGGTATGCCAAAACGTTTTTTCCAATACGCCCCTAACACGCATACCGGAAATTGTGTGGTTGAAAAATACACCAGGTCGAACTTTTCCTTTTTTAACAGGCTGTTTACTTTTTGGCGGTAAAACCAAAGCGACCGCAGTGCCAGGCTGCCCATGCCCAATTTGGACGTCCGCTTTTTGTTTAACGCTTTTACCTTATATATTTTTATATGATCAGGAACCGTTTGCAGCAATAAATCATCCTTTGCAATATCAGTATATTGTTCATCAACTGTTACAATTGTTGCATCCCATCCTAAACAGGCAAAATAGGGCAAACTCATACGCACACGCTGCATATCCGCCGCGTTGGCAGGGGGAAAGTATGGTGAAATAACCAGGACCTTTTTATTCAATTGTTATTTAGCGTCTCTTTTATCAACGATAAAAATTTAATGCTTTCATTCTCCCAGTTTAGTTTTTCGCGACCTAACATTAAAGCGGCTTCGCAAGTATTATATAATGTTTCCCTGTTTAATTGCCATGCGGATAAAATAGGGGTCAATGATTGCAGATCATTACGATGATAAATTTTTCCGGCCTCCGGATATCCCGATATAAAATACTCCTGGGCAGTAGTGTCACTTACTATAATGGCCAAACCCGATTGTAAGTAAGAGAATAATTTATTGCTTAACGCCAGCTCATTATTGATGCTGAATCCCGGTTCAAGGGCTAACCCGACATCAAATTGCGAGGCAAAATTAATAATGTCATCCGGGGGCAGCGGGTCATAAAAAAAAATATTACTTATACCCATTAACGTATTGTTAATAAATTCATGTTTGGCATCATCGGCGATGTAACCCAAAATATGCAGTTCAAAATCTTCAGGCCTTAAAAATTTTATTGCTTTAGCAATATCGTCAAGTCCGCGGTTATTGCCTATAGTTTGCGAAAACCAGAATAGCCTTACCGGGCCTGTTTTATTAATAATTCGCTGTTTGGTGTAAGCGCTCTTTGGGAAAACATTAAGTATAGTAACAGGTTTTTTATCCGGATAAAGTTGCTGATATGCTTCCGAAATTTGAGGGCTTGACGCAGTAACGTAATCTAAACTTAGATAATATTTATCTTCAATATATTTAGCTGTTCTATAAGGGGCTGAACGGATGTTGTCGCTTACTTCATACCTGTGAAGATCCTCGGCGTCAAAGCCGCATTTTGCATTGTGTTTTTTCGCTGCTTTTACAGTGGCGGCTAATGCGCCCAGGTTATGGCCGATATAAAGGCCGGCACGGTGTTTTTTAGCCTCATGAACCAGGAAACCCGCGCCGCGGGTAATAGCAAGTTCGGCGCAAAAACCCAGGTTAAATGTATTAAATAGCCATTTTGCCAGCTTATGAATCAACCTGCTAAAAAAATAAACAACAGGCTTTTCAACAGGGTGGCCGCCTGCATAAATGGCTTTCCATTTTTTAGTTAGCAGCAGGTTACTATTAAGCTGGTCCCCCCAACTATTCCAATAGGCGTAAAGGACGGTAACTTCATAACCCGCGTTCGCCAGGGAATCAGCTTCTTTCACCAGACGGGGATTAAGTGACGGCTGCCCCGGAGTAATAAGCAGGATTTTTTTAAGCTGTTTATTCAATTCCACCTTTTATTACTGCGAAACGGAGAATTTTCTTTTACAAATAAAACATCGGCCTGGAATAATGCCTTGTCAAGCGGGCGTCTCATTATTGAACAAATATCATAAACTACAAAACCATGCTTGTGCATAAAATTAATTACATCAATGACTAACGGGCAATTTACATAAATGTCTAAAAATGAAACCTCTAATAATACAAATTCGGCATGCGACAAGGTTTTTGTTCCTCCTTTTAATATTTCTAACTCATAGCCCTGCGTATCAATTTTAATAAAATCAGGCTTGTTAAGCGTTTCTCCTTCAAGTAGTTTATCCAGCATGGTTAAATTCCGGGTCTCTGTTTTTGCGTTAGTTTCGTTATGCTCTGTTAATACTGAGCTTGCCGTTTCGTAGATGTTAAAGGTTACTACACATTCGGTTGCACCCAGCAACGCAATTTTACGGCTAACATCATTATAGGCGTTTTGAACGCGTTGTAAATTTGTTTCTTTTGATTCCTGGCCTTCCAGCATCATAACCGCACAATCCGGAAAAATTTGTTTAAAATTCTGTGCCCAATATCCCTCATAAGCGCCAATATCTAAACAGAATTTAGGTGAAAACCCCAAACGGCGTATGTTTTTTAAACTGCTTTCCTGGTTGGGAACGCCAAGCTTTGCTTTTAGATTTTTTTTAAATCCCTGCGGAATTATATTTTTAAGAAAGGACATCATCATTCTTAAATAATTCTAAATATTGCTTTGCTATAACGCGGACATCAAATCTGTCCATAGCGGTTTGCCTGCAAATCTTCCTGTCAATCTGCGATATTTTATCAAGCGCCGCTATCATATTTTGTTCATTATCCACTATAAATCCAGTAACCCCATCTTTAATTACTTCCGGTACCGAACCTTTTTTAAATGCAATAACCGGCGTGCCACAAGCCATTGCTTCAATCATTACCATGCCAAACGGCTCATTCCATTCAACAGGAAACAATAGTGCTTTTGACTGCCCCAGGTAGCCGTTTTTTTCATCATCATTTAACGGACCTAAGTATTTTATTTGTTCACCATCTATCAAGGGTTCTATTTCGTTTTTAAAATACTTAAAATTATCTGCTGTATGTGATATATTACCTCCAATAATTAACCTGTTACCTGTAGCTTTCGCAATTTTAATAGCAGTGTGTACCCCCTTTATTTTATCCAGCCGCCCCAAAAACATTAATGGCGCATCCTTATTTGCAGTTTCATTTAACCGATATTTTGAAAAATCAATTACATTATAAATCGTTTCCCATTTACCGGCAACATTCCCGGTATTTACACAATAATTACTACAGGCAGTATAGATCATATTTTTATTAGGCAACGTATTCATTACCCTTACCCCGAAAGGTGTAACTTTCCTTCCGTAAGACATTATTTTGTTGACTGCATTGTTAAGTATAGGGTAAAAATAAATTAATCTTCCAAAATTATGCACCAGGGTAAATTCGTTATTATACCTGTTAAGAAAATGCCATACAAATAGTATTTCAGTTAATCTTTGAAAACCCGGCCGGCCCAGGTTATTTACACCATAGGTTATTGTTTTGCCGCTGCAATAAGAATTAGGGCCTGCCAGCAAGGTTACTTCGTGGCCTAAACGGTAATATTCTTCGGCAAACAGGTAAACCAATCTTTCGTGTCCACCGTACAGCTTTGGCGGAACAGGCAATCCGGGGTCCATAATTAGCAATATTTTCATTTTAAGGGGGTTATGAAAGTATGTCTTAACATTATATAGTTTAAAATAATTCTCTGCTATTTTTTCAGCGCTGTATTCATTTTCAGCCTTAGCCCGGCATGCTGCCCGGTTTAATTTGCCGATCTTACGAACATCAGCCGCCATTTCGGTCACATTTGAACTAATGTAACCTGTTACGCCGTGCTCAATGCCTTCAGGAACGCCGCCCCGCCTGAAACCAAGTACAGGTGTGCCGCACGCATATGCTTCAGGTATAACTACCGGGAACGGCTCTAACCATTCAACAGGGGTTAGCAGGGCGCTGGCATTGCGCAGCAGTTCATTTCTTTGCGCATTATTAACCTCGCCTATCCATTTTATTTGTTTGCCATCAATATACGGTTTGATCTCGCGTTCGTAATAGCGCCTTTCGTGCGGGGTTTGGGATATGAACCCTGCTATCACTAATTGTTTATTGGTAAGTTTGGCCACCTTAATGGCATTGTGCAGGCCCTTGCATCTTTCAAATCGCCCTATAAACGCTAAATAGCTGTCAGAGCTTGTATCAGGTTTGTAAATAAACTGATCAATAGGGGCGCAGTTATATACTACCTTCCAATCACTTTTTTTTGTTTCGCCGCTGGCTTTAATAGCCTCTGAAACGGCGGTGTAAGTTAAATTTACAGGTTTGAGCCAGTTAGTTTTAACAATATTAAAACGGCTGACTTCGCGCAGGTATGATTGTACCTTAGGGATTTTATTCCTTAAAAATGGGGTTAAAAAAGCTAAACGCCCAAAATTATGTATAACATCATGGTTTTTTACTTCCTTAAATAATATGCTGTATACCTGCTGAAGGTGATTGAAATTAACGTTGGGATTTAACTCGCCGTTTTTACCGTAGGTAATCAACCTGTCGGGCGATTTTGAATTAGGCCCCGCAACAAGAGTTACCCTGTGGCCCATTTTTACATATTGGGTAGCCATATCAAAAACTATCCTTTCAATACCGCCATAATTCTCTGGCGGTACGGGTATAAACGGATCCATTAAAAGAAGGATTCTCATCAGGTAGTTATTTGAAGAATTGCCATGTTAATTTAATGATTTTTTCGGCATCAGTTTCTGCGAGGTCATAAAATATTGGCAGGCGTACAAGACAATTCTGGTAAAACTTTGCCATAGGCAATGCCCTTTTACCATGTAATTTTTTATAAAAGGGGCTGTCATGCAATGTTATGTAGTGAAATTGCGCTTGTACATTATTCAGTAACATATGCTCAATAAAATGAGTGCGAACCTGGGGCGATTTGCAAATGATATAAAAGATATGGCCGTTATGTGTTGAATTAGCCGGCACATTAGGCAGCTCTATTACACCTTTATCCGCTAATGGCTTAAGGCCTTTAAAATAATATTCCCATATTTTTTTTCTTTTTCCCTGTATATCATCCAACTGAGTTAATTGCGCATATAAAAATGCCGCCGAAGTGTCCGGAGCTAAAAATGACGAGCCTGTGTCTATCCAGTTATACCGGGCAATTTCCTTCCTGTTGAATGACGACTGATTAGTTCCCTTTTCCCTCATTACTTCAGCCCGATTAATAAATTTATTATCATTTATTACCAGCAAACCGCCTTCGCCGCAAGTAATGTTCTTTGTTTCGTGAAATGAAAAAGTGGCCATGTGCCCGAAACTGCCCAGGGGGCGGCTATTATAAAAACTGTCAATGGCATGGGCGGCATCTTCAATTAAGTATATTTTATGGCTGTCTGCTATTTTTTTCAGGACTTCAATATCGCAGGCAACTCCGCCATAATGTATCACAACAATGGCTTTTGTACGCAGCGTTATGAGCGTCTTTACATGGTTAGGGTCTATATTAGGGTTTGCTGTAGTGCTGTCGGCAAATACAATTTTTGCCCCTCTTAATATAAATGCCGTCGCCATTGAAACAAAGCTGAATGACGGCATTATTACCTCATCACCCTGTTTTATATCAAGTAACAATGCGACTAATTCAAGGGCATCTGTGCATGAAGGAGTTAGCAGCACCCTTTTAAAATCATATTTTTTTTCAAAAAAAGCTTCACAGGCGTTACCATAATATCCATTTCCAGAAATTTTACCGCTGTGTATAGCTTGCGTTATATAATTTATTTCTTCGCCTGTAGTATGAACTTTATTAAACGGTATCATTTATCCCTTTATATTTTGAACAAATAATTGCAGGTTATTGTTCATTTTCTACCTGGCTAATAATGTTTAAATACTTTTGCGCACAAATTTCAAGTGCCAGGTTTTCTAAAATATAATCACGGGGCTTAAACGCTTCAATATTATTTAAGAAAAGGGTAAGTTTTGCTTCAAATTCATTAATGGTTGTAAATTTTACACCGCAACGGTCATCCCAGTAAGGTACCGAACTTACCGGCTGGTATTTAACTTTATGCGGGTAGTAGTAGGGGTCCTGCCAGTAACCGCCCCTGTCCCATGCCAGTATGGGTGTGCCCGTAGCTAATATTTGCTGGTATGCCAGTCCCTGGGTTTCATGTTCGCAAAGAAATATAACTGCTTTTGAATTTTTCAACTTGTGCACTAATTCATCGTGGTCATAACTGCCATATTTAATAAACCGGTACGATATGTTTTTTTGATCGAGTATTTCAGTAAACGGGCCAATCAATTCAGCCTGGTATTTACCGTGTTCCCAGCGTATTTTGTCGTAAATTAAAAAGTCAAACTTTTTTTCGCCCTGAAAAGGTTTCCAATAATCTGTATCAATGCCAACCGGCCATGCCGTTACTTTATCACCATAGTAAGGTTCAAACATTTTGCGCATCCAATCGCCGGGCACCAGGAAACGCTTAACATTTGGATAACGCTCAAACAGATCGGGACATTCGATGGGATGTGAATATACTCCTGCCCCCAACAATACTGGATTTTCCCATTTTTTATCAAATAAAACCTGGGGCTTGCCAATAATACAGGCAATTTCATCAGGGTGTTTTTTAATATAGGTGTAATCATTAAACCGATAAGGGACACCAATTTTATTAAGCCCCTTCATTAAATTTATAGCTATTATCATTACCCCACCCGGCTTTTGTTTTCCCCTTACTAATCTGCGTATTATTTTTCGCGGGTAACGATCAAATTTAAACCAGCGGTCGGGGTCGGGTTCGCTGTAAAATAAGTTTATAGGCTTCATTTTACAGTTTTATTCGGTAAATAATTTCCCTTTTGAACAGCCCGCCTCAAAACCTTCAATAAATATTTTATCTAACAGGGCGTAGTTGTTTCGTTGTTTGAGTATACGGGCAAAACTTTGTTCAATAGACAATTGGTAGTGTACGCCAGGATAAGGTCTGAAAAACTCTCTGAGGGCATTAATGCCGCTTTTTAAACCATGAATACCTTTTGAATAAGATATCATATCTTCAATAGCCTGCACCAGTGTTGATACCAGTATATCTGTATCTTTAACAAAATAGGCTTTCGTACTAAAACCGGATATTTTGTTTTCAAAATCATATCCCACGCCGATGAATTCCTTGTTTTTGTAATTGTATATATCCTGTTTAAAATTAGGCCCCGGGTAATACCTGCCACTTATTTTAAATATGGGTGTGTTTTTAGGTAAATGATGGCTGTTATTTAAAATAAGCAAAGCTTCATTTAAACCCTTGTTTTTAAAAGAATACTGGGGTGATTGAAAAATTTTTATTGATTGGTGTGCTTTAATTAAAGCACTGCGGTCAATTTCATTTATTGAATTATCGAAAAAATAGATATCAGAAAATCCTGCGCCCCTTAGTTTTTGAATTGTATTTATAGTTTGGTATAACCTTTCATCCGGATCATAAACTGAATATACAGTTGTTGGTATAAGTGTGGATGTAATTAAAGCTATCATTTAATAAAACATTAAAAGTTGTTTAAGGCGTTTAATAGTTTTCCAGCCAAAAATAGCAGCAAAGACATCGCTAATCTTTCCACCCATTGGCGGTTGATAATTGATGTTGATATGAGGTAAACTATCCATCGCTTGTTTATGAATTGCAGGATATTTTAAATAGCAATCGGCAGCAATATTAATTAAAGATTTATAAACGGCTGCTTTTGCCGCATAGGCATCAGTAAAAGATAACAGATGTTTTTTTTTAAATATTGCTGATTTTAGCCTGCTTGCCATAGCGTTTGCATTTTGTGCAGCCGATAGGTTTAGGAATGATGAATATTTACGATAATAACTAAATCCTGAAGATTTAATTATTCCTTTTGAATTTAAAATTACACGGCTAAAAAATTCTCCGTCATCATCTAAAGTAAGCCCTTCATTCCAAAAACCGGCTTTGTCAATAATATTACCGGGTGTTAACCATGAGTGTATAGTTATCATACCTCCGTTTAATGTATATCCGCCCCATAAGTTTATTAAAAAATGTACAGGGTCATCATCATTAAATAAAAATGATTTTTCGTATGGCGATGGTAATAATAGTTCGTGGTTTGCCTGATCATAAAAATGGATTGTATAGCATACTGCCAACTTACCCGGATTTTGCTCTAAAAGCATAACCTGGTTATATATTTTATCGGGGCTTAACAGATCATCAGCATCTAAAAACTGAATATATTTACCTTTTGCCTCTTTTAAACCATAATTCCTTGCAGCGCTTGCTCCTTTATTTTCCTGGCTAAAAACTTTTATTATATTATTTTCCAGGCTTCGGGCTATTTGTAAAGAACTGTCTTTTGAGCCATCGTCTACAATAATGATTTCTATATTTGGCCATGTTTGCTTCATTGCCGAAAGAATACTTGCATTCAAATATTTTTCTGCATTATATACAGGTATAATTATAGATACTAATGGAATTTCCAATATAGTTTAATTAAGCAAGTGACCTTTTAACAGTTGCTCTAATGATCTCTTTTAAAAATGAGATATTACCATCAAGGTTGAAGAATCTCATATATCCAAATTTCAGAAAAATGGCTGTTATTTTGAACAAACTGAAGCCATGTATCCGCATTTTTAGGGCAAACAGCCTTTTTTGATACCATTCAACAGATAATTTATCCTGGTAAGACAAATTACCTATTGGTAAATGATCTTTCCATTTTTTTGACAGTAAAATTGAATTTATGAGCCAATCTTTATTTTCACTTCCAGTTGAAAGATGTTCAATCAGCAATTCAAAACAAACTATTAATTTATGGTTTTTGCCGACCTGCAGGCAAAAGTCAAGATCATATCCATGAAATCCAGTAAATGTTTTTTCATCAAATTTATTGTATGCCCATATTTGTTTTGTTGTGAATAGAAATGCTCCGTCCAATACCTTTACTTCAGCCATCGTATCTTTATTTTCCCGGTTAAATATTTGCAATAATCTGTCGTTCTTATTTTGTTGAATTAAATTATAACAGTCAGCATTTGGATGGCCACTGGGCCAGCCGGAAGGTGCCAGGGATTTGTATTTTGATCCGGCAATACCTATAATGCCGATGTTGTGGTTGTTTTCAAAAGCATCTTTTAAAATTGTGCCCCAATTGTTTGATCTGAACACTATATCTTCATGAGCAAAGCAAATATGATTAAACCTGGCCGAAATTGCGCCCGTATTATATGCTTCGCAAATGCTATACCTGTTGTTTTTATTATCGATCTTTATTATTTCAAATTCAGCCCCGATAGTTTCGTTTACACTACTTTCAAATTGTTTAAATAATGAATTATTAACAGAACAAACAATAATGGAGATCATTCAATAATTATTTCCTGAAACGGATTAGTTTCTTTAAAAACCGACCAAGCTTGTAAAGGCGTGAATTAAGATAGGGCTCCAATATGCTTTGCATCAAGATATCACCGCCATCAAAAAATGAATAAGGCAGATATAGCTCCGCAACATCATTTGCGATGAGAATATTAAACTCATGCGATGGTACATGATTATAAAACTTTATATTTTCAAAATCGCCATCCTGGTATTCAAATTTCGTTTTTTGCGGTCTAACTGCGCTTATAAATGAACCGTGAATGGTTTTTTGTGTATAAAGTTTATGAAATTTGAAATAAGCCCCTATTAATTTAGTAAACTCGTTTTGTGCTAATTCTTTTACATGAAACGGATTAGGGCTAATTTCACCTGTTTTCTCGGGCGATGAAATAATTAAAACCCTGCCGGGCTTCAGCACTCGTTTAATTTCCCGCATCATCTCGTGATGTTTGTCATGATGTTCAATGGTTTCAAAGCTTATAACAACATCTATTGATCCATTGGCTGCCGGAATATTATTGGCAGAACCATGATTAAAAGTTAAATTGGGTTTGGCGTATTTTTTTTGGCCTTTTCAATGGTATTTACATCAACGTCCACGCCTATTACATTAAATGCTTTTAATGCTAAAAAATTGCTGCCATAACCTTCACCGCAAGCAATATCTAACACGGTTTTATTTTCTATAAACGGAATTACTATACCATAACGATGAAGCTGCTCAAAGGTGGTTTGGTTAAATACAAATGTCTCCAGCCGCTCACCTGACCATTCTTCTTTTACCTTTTCCATTAATTCTTTATTTTATATTGTCAAAAATCTCTATCCACCGTTCTTTATTTGAAGCGTTTGATGGAGGAGCATTATTGTTAAACCAAGGTTGTTTTAGTGTTTCAATATATTTATCGCTGTCTTGATCCAGCTCAATTATACGCTCAATTAACGGGCTAAAGTCAAAGCCTTTAAATTGCAAGTCCATTTTTTTCTGCCTGCCGATAGCTTTTAATTTGCGCTTTATCCTGTCAACAGGGTTATGATAAAAGGCCGGCCGGATATCCCTAAAATCTGCCTGCGATTGTTTTTCGAGCCAGTTAACCTTTGCCGAATTGTTTAAGTTGATATAGTCAGGGGCGTTAATAAAAGACGGGGTGTTAAATATTTTATTAATGTACAGGTCGCCGCAATAGATGGGGATGCTATTGGCTTGCATGGCATCATATAGCTTTTCGGTTTGATAGCCGGGATAAACATAATTTTCAAACGCGATGGTAAACTTGTATTCGCTTAAAAATTGCCTTTTACGCTGCCATATATCGCCGGTATAAAGGCTGTCAATGCTTTGCATATTGGTCATTGACGAACCGGGGGCATCCACCTTTTTATATTTTGATAATTGCCTGAAAAACGCTTCGCGGTAAGGTACTTTGTTGGAGTATAGGAAATTACAAAAATGTTTTTTTTGTGCAAGTATGTCTCCTGCATTAAAACCGGCAGGTTTTACCAGTGCCTGCGGATCTAAGCCATGCCATTGTATCCTTTTATATTTAGGATTGTTTATTTCTTCCTCAAGGGGAATGCCAAATGCCCGTTCGCAAATGGACAGGTCGGGTGTTATATTTTCGCAAAAATAGCCTATCCTGCTATAATTTCCAGGTTTGGGTATATCGTTGCCGTAGGGACCGAAGATGATAAAATCAGGATCATCAGACTCTTTAAGATTATAAATATCGTCTAAATGCTCAATGTCAAATACTTCTTTTTTAAAGCTTTCAAAAGTAAGACCATTTTGAAAACGAAGTTTTATTAAGCGTTTTGGCAAAATTTTAATATTATTATTGTTTTCTCAAACCTAATAATTTGAGGACTTTTTTAGCTGCGGATTTTATAAAGGATTCCTTGTGCCATTTGTTTTCAAAAATGACCCGTTGTCCCTCGGTTAGTTCTTCTTTTTTATCCAGTAGCAGGTCATGCGATTGGCAAAACAAATGCGTAACTAAAGCTGATTTAACTAAGGCATGTTTTAATCCGTATTTTTTTAATGTCAGGTCGTAATCATTATCGGCATACCAAAAGGTAAACTGCTCATCCAATAAGCCGGTTTTTTCAAATACGCTTCTTTTAACAAATATGCACCAGCCTGTCAAAACACCATTCATGTACCATGTTTTGTCGCGCCTTATAACATTATCACCTGCTTTTATCCGGGCATCATAATCAAAATTTTCTGAATAAGGGTTAGCAGATGACAATATAGGATACTGCCTGAAAGCCTTTAATATCTCCGTAGCCCAGCCGGGGTGAAAAATAAGATCGTTATTACAAAGGCATATATAAGGATTTCCGGTCATGCTAATGCCAATATTCAAATACTTATTGTAGCCAAAAGCAGTATCAGGGTAAATGGTTTTAGTGCCCGGATATTGATAAGGCTGCATCTCTTTGTTTGATTCTATCACCACCGTTTCAAATACAATATCCCCGGTTTTTTCAGAAGATGCTAAACTTTCAACGCAGTTAAGCGTAATTTGCCTCAGTTCATCAGTTTTTGCATAACTTATAATAATGATATCGATATTAACCGGCATGTACCTGCTTTACTACAATTACAAATTGCGGATATTTCATATCCCCGTGTGAATTAAACGCCGGAAGGTTAAAATATTAAAAAACTTAAAACTTCGGTCTTTGTTAATGCCTTCAATAGCAATTTTATATATTAAATAAACTCCCATTCGGTACCGGTATTATACTCCTTTAGTATTTTATAATATGCCGTATAATATTTTTTTAAGTCCTCTTCAGCAGGCAACCTGGTTGCCGTAGACAATTCAGCCGCCGGTTTAATTTTAAAGCGGAATAAAAATTTTCCAATGAAAATTTTTATATGTGAATATAAACTGGTTTCGACGTTATCGCCGGGATAATTATATTTAAGTATGCCAATATTTCCCTCATGATCAAGCAATTTTTTATTTACTGTTGAAGTTACATTGGCCGGCGTAGATACTGCAAGGGAATTACAACCCGTATAATAGGCTATTTTAGCATTTAAATAAGATACGCGCAACGAATATTCCCAATCCATCATAGTAAACTGGGTATCATATAAACCGATGAAACTTAATGACGATTTGCGGATCAGCATATAGACATCGCTAAATGTAAAAGCGCTTACCTGTCCGGCCTGCCAATTTTTAAACCAGGGCAACCTTGTGGCAAAGTCTATCTTATCCGGGTTGGCTAAACCACTTACCAGGCAATTTGATATACAAACATCAATTTCAGGATACTGCAGCATAAAATCACGGCATTTGCGTATGGTATTATAATCATACACATCATCATCCATTATTTTTTTTAGCAGGACACCATTTGCCATTAACATCGCTTTGTTCCAGCCGTGGGCTTGATTATTATCGGGTTCGCTTATAAACTGGTGTAATTTCCCCTCGTCAAAAAGTTTTTGCAGGTATTCTTTTGTGCCGTCGGTGCTGTTGCCGTCTACAACCACAATCTCTTCATCCTCTCTTAATTGAGGTAGCAATTCATTCAATACTATTTTTATAAATGGCAGCTTGTTTTTGGTTACCAAGAGGTAGGAAATGCTAAACACTGAGATAGATATTTAGTGGGTTATTTAAAATCATTAATACAGTCAGCCACATAATTTATATCGTTGGCAGTGTGGAACCCCGCAATTGGCAAACTTAAAGTTGTAGCATGTATTTCTTCAGACAATGGGAATTTTTTTGAGCCGAACAAACCCTGGTAAGCAACCTGTTTATGAGGAGGAATTGGGTAATGAATTTCGGTTTTAATTCCTTTTTCAAGCAGATGTTTTTTCAGTTCATCCCGTTTATTACAGCGGATATTGAAAATATGGAATACATCTTCATTTTCCTGTTGCAGTCTTGGTTTCACAAACCGGTCATCTATTTTATTAAAATATATTTGCGCCAGCTTTCTTTTATGATTATTAATATCATCCAGCTTTGGTAGTTTTTTTCTTAAAAACGCTGCCTGCAACTCATCTAACCTTGAATTATAGCCAATATATTTATTCTCGTATTTTTTTTGCGATCCGTAATTCCTTAAGTAAATAAGTCTGTCGGCTAAATCAGCATCGTTTGTAGTTATGGCGCCGCCGTCCCCCAACGCCCCCAAATTTTTTGTAGGGTAAAAACTAAAAGCGCCCGCGTTACCCCAGTTTCCGGCTTTTTTACCAGCATGAACTGCGCCATGCGCCTGCGCGCAATCTTCAACAATTTGTAAACTATGTTTTTGTGCGATCCGGTTGATACTTGTCATATCGCACATTTTTCCATATAAATGCACTACCAGGATAGCCTTTGTTTTAGTTGTAACAGCAATTTCAATTTTTTCAGAGTCAACATTGTAGGTAACTATATCGGGTTCAACCAATATCGGGGTATAACCTGCTAATATTATAGCAAGTATAGATGCGATATACGTATTTGATGGCACAATAATTTCCGCTCCGTCCGGCAAATCAAAAGCTTTCAACGATAGAACTATTGCGTCAAGTCCCGAAGCGACTCCTATGCAATATTTTGTGCCACAATAACGCGCAAATTCCTGCTCAAAATCTTCAACCTGCGTGCCTAATATGTACCAGCCCTTTTGCAGCACATCTTTAAACGCAGAATAATAATCATCCTCAAAAGCCGCGTTTGTTTTGCCTAACGATTCATATTCAACTATTCGGCTCATATTTTTGATAGATATAATCATTGGCATCAAACAACGTCGACGCGAGTACCATTAAAATAGCGTCGGGCGAAAAACCATACATCTGGTGCCAATCCTCCGTATTTAATACAAGACATTTAGAAGGTGTGTCGAGTAAAAAATTATCTTCCTGTATGTTATTATTGTTATAGATAGTACATTTCCCCTGCAGGCATATAGCCGCTTGTATAGTAGCGCAATGCCTGTGGCCGCCTCTTACAGATTCATCAACTCCATAAATATAAAAGATACGTTTTATAGCAAAAGGTATTGATTCTTCAATTACTGTCAGGTTTCCCCGTGTATCAGTAAATGTGGTTAGATCTATCAAATGTGCCATTAATTATAATTTGATATAATTGTGTTTATAATGTTTTCTTCTGCCCGAGAAAAACAGGGCAGAAATAAATTGAGGGAATGATCTTTTCAGATCCAAAACATACATGCCCAATTTATATTTTAAATTCAAAGCATCTTCTTTTTCGATAGCTACTGCATTTAGGGTATCAACGCCGTTGTATTGCAGCTTTAAGTTTTTGTCAATCTCTAATAACATACGCATATACGGTTTGTATATTTCCTCAACAATAATTTCAGGAATTTCGTAACCGCCCAAATACCATGAATTATCTGATAAATATTTTAAATCATGAAAATGGTAAAAGACCAAAAGGGTCTCGTCGACAGTAAAGGAATTGTTTTCTTTTTTGAAGTTGTAATTCAATGTATTCCACGGTGCCAACCCAGCGCCTGTATTGCGGCAAATGTGTACATCATCAAACATATATGGCCATGAATCAAGGTATTTCTGATCGCCCATCTTTCCGTCTTCATATCTTGCATAACACCATTTTAAACAAGCCTGTGCCCACCAGTTTAACACCTGCATGCCCTGGCTATTATTTTTAAAAGTGGTAAATTGTACACAATAAATGCCCGATGTTGTACTGGTTTCATAGTAACTATGATAATTATGCGGGGTAATTAATACAGCATCATTTCCCATCTGCGTTATCAAAAGAGTAGGGTCGCTATAAAAAAAAGTATCGGCATCTAAATAAGTGCAATGATGAAGATTGAAGTTTTCTATACAGTATTTAACGGTAAATGGTGTACATGTCCAGCAATATTCGGCTACCGATCTTTCTTTTTTAACCTGTAAAAGGGCATCGGTTTCAAACTCATGCAATGCTATTATTGTGGCGTTAACAAGGTTTTTTTCTACGAGTATTTTATAGCTGATATCATCAAAAGCAAAAATATACAGATGAAATTGCGGGCAATTTTTAACAAGCGAATTATATAATGCCATACCCTTTGCCAGGTAGCCGGTATTAAAGAGGGTAGTGAAATTTAAATGCATGTGCTTATTTAATGGCCTCTACAAACAGGGAAAACATATTAAGGAGTAGTCTTGATTATTTTTGCAGGATTGCCCGCAGCTATAACGTTTGCCGGCAGATTTTTTACTACAACACTGCCTGCGCCAACAATAGTATTTTCACCAATTGTTACACCTTTTAAAATAAAACACCCTGCACCAATCCATACATTATCATTGATAACTACTTCTTTTTCGTGCAGGTCGTTAATCTGTATAAAGCCCCTCGTAGTATTTACAATAAACTCCTTTTGCCTTTCTATAGGATCTAAAGAATGAATATTGTTATCAAAAATATTAACATTATGTGCTATTTGTACATAATTGCCGATAGTTATCCCCAATACAGAATAAAGCCTTGTTCCTTCGCCAATAAATGAATGGTGTCCAATGTTTATCCGCCCTTTATTAATAGCAGTAAACAGCATACCGGCAATATGGCTGCATTCGCCTATAGTAACAGCTTCTCTTGAATTTCCATTATTAATAAGAGCCTGTTTATAAATAACGGCGTCGTTACCAACTATTGCGTTTAAAAGTTTAAGCCTTTTCTTTTCATAATATCTGGGAAAAATAATCCTCGCGAAATTTTTAAGCCCTCTCATCATGTTAAAGTTTTTTTAAAAAAATTGCAGGCGCTCCACCCCACACTGAGTCGTGAGGGACATTTTTTGTTACCACTGAGTTATTGCCAATAACAGAATTTGCCCCGATGCTTACCCCTTTTAAAATCTTCACGTTAGAGCCAATCCAAACATTTTCCCCTATCTCCACCCTGCTGCTGCCTACTTCCGGCCCTTTCCTGTGTGCAGGATCGACATTGTGAAAATCACTGTCATAAATTTCCACATTTGATCCTATAAGCGTATCAGAGCCTATTGATACCCCGGCTTCCTGGCTGATAATTGTAAGATTGTTATTTGACCATATCCTGTCGCCAAAAACTATTTTTGCATTAATCTTCCTCGCATCAAGAAAACAATATCCTGAATAAAAGAAAGGAGATTGTTCAGTACCAAGATACACACCTTGTCCGAATACGATTGTGCCGCCGCCGGATAATAATACAGGCTGAACGAAGTGCCCCTTGCCCTTTACATTTTTGGCAGTAGAAAGAAACCTGTATTTAAATATTCTTAAATTCTGGTACATCCTGATAAATATTCTTTTAATCCTTCTTACCATCTGATTCTTCTATTAGTTTTGACAAGTAGGTTTTTAGCCTGTTTAAATATAGCATGATCCAGTATTTTGTAAGACTAATAAAACTTTTATTATACCCTATTATAAAACTATAACTGTCACTTAGATATTTTTTATCAATCTTTATTTTTGTAGGGTGTTTAAGGGGAAATGCCATTTGCTTTATTACCAGGTTGGCGTATGGTCCATTAGTATCACCGGTGTGAGTAGCGCCGGGCCCAAATCCAATATTCTTAACTAAATTACATGATGGATTTATACACAGTCCCCCGTTATTAAGGATACAATAAAACCATTGAAGGTCCCAAATGTCAGATCTGCCCTGGTAAGCATCATCAAACATCCCCGAAAAATAATCAAACCAGTTATGGCTATTCATTGCCCTGCGTATTTTATCCTTATTTGCTTTATTTTTCCATTCAGGCATATCATATTCAAATAAATTCCAGGCCCTTTTCCAAGTTGCCCAACCCCATATTCCCCCATGTGAAAAAAAATAAGATTGTTTCTCCGACTTCCAGCCAGCAGGTAGCAGATTGGTTCCAGATATGGACATTATTTCCTTAGTTTCAGCATATTTATCGAGCAGTATATCACAAAATTCAAAAAAGGACATATCGGGCAAACAATCATCCTCCAGAATAATGCCTTGTTCTACATGATCAAAAAACCAGGAAATAGCCGCGCTAACGGCCCTTCCCGAACCCAGGTTAGTTTCTCTGAACAGTGTATGGACTTCGCAAGGCCAGTCAACCTTTGTTGCTATCGATCTAACCTCAGCACATAGTTCACTTTCATTTCGGCCTTCCCTTGGCCCGTCGGCTGCCACAAACAGCTTTCCAGGCCGGGCTTTTTTTATCGCTTCAAAAACCTTTGCTGTGGTAAACGGCCTGTTGAATACAAGCAATAATACTGGGGTATTATTTAGCATGCAATAGTGGTCCATTCAGGTGGAATTATTTCAGGCGGGTATTCTTGTCCCATCCTTTGCCCAAGCCAAAATTCAGGGGCAATTACTTTTTTACCGGGCTTATTATTTAACCATGCCCCCCACCAGCTAAAAGAACTGTTTGAAAGTATGCAAATGTCTGCATTGATTAAGAATTGAAGATCAATAATCTCACTATTATAAGATATATATTTATTTTCTATGTATTTAAATTCCTGTTCTATAAACAGCGGGTCATCGGAAACGAAAACATAAAAATTATCTTCATCACTTATCATGCTTAGGGCCGTTTTATAATAATTTGTTGGCAATTCATACTCTGTTGACACATAATCGCCGCGCCTTATGTGGACTGTAACCGTTTTTTTTGAAGAAGAAACAGTTGCCGAAATATTGTTAAACGCTGTTTTATACTGTTGTTTAATTGTAAAGATTGTTTTTAAATCTTCTTTGAAATTTTTAAAATATTCCTCAGATTGAAAATAGCCCTTATACATAAACCCATTTCTTAAATTCATTAAGGCCACAGATGCCGAAGCGTCGCTATTTACAATTATCTTTTTTTTTCCAAAGCAAATTTTCTCAAGCATCAGATAAAATGTTTTTTTTAAATGTATACTGAAAATATATTTATATCCCTTGATAGAAAATATATGGTTATCCAGTGCTAAAAGGAAATCATTTTTAACCACAAAATATTCTGGCAAGATGAAATCAACGATGCTTTTATCTAAATAAAATGAAGTATCAAGCTTCTTAGAGGCAGCATAAATAAATGCAAATTGAAATAACTGGTTACCTAACCGACCTTCTAATTTTATCGATATCAATTATGTTAAAGTTTTGTGAACCAAAAGCACCCGCAGCCCCGATGTTGTTTATTGATTAAATATTGGGTTTATAATTTATAATCCTCGTTCGCTTTGTCAACAATATCTTGGATTTCTTTTAGTTTATTGCCGTAAAGAGCATATATCTTTTTAGCGTTGACTTCATCCTGCCGGTGATGTAAAACTAAATTCCAAATTCGCATTCCACCTTGTCCGCCAGCACCTATTTTAAAGTTAGTTCTGTACCAGGCAACTTTGAGGCCTAACGTATAAGCCCTGAGGCAAGCCTCTGTATCATCCCAGTGAAAAGGAGCAAAGCTTACATCAAAATGTTTTATTTTGTCAATAAACAATTGCCTGTTCACCCACATTGGCGCCCTGCTCACAAATTGGACAAATTTTAAATCGCCTGTTTCATTGTTGCCTTCAATAAGTTTATATTTAAAAGAATTTTTTCTTTGACCATACCCATTTTCCAGTTCATATTCTCCTCTTAAGTTATTTTCGGTCCGTTCAAAAGGTAACATATTCGCTCCATCTCTTCCACCTAAAAAAACAAGGTCGGGGAGATTCTCAAAATAAACAACTGCATCGTAAACCCAATTCAAATCATCGAAGTTATCATCATCCTGCATCAGGGCTATATATTTTCCCCTGCTTAAATAAATGGCCCTGTCGTAGGTTATTACTTCATACAGATCATTTGCTCTTAATATAAATTCGTTAGCTGCATATAATTTATCAAGTAGCATTACGGATTCCTTTTTTTCAGATCCATCATCTATAACTATAATCTCCGCGTTTTTTACTGTTCGCAACTTTTCAATAAATTTTAAGACGTTTTGACTCTTATTGTGCGTTTGAATAACAAATGAAATCATAGGCTGGGGATTATAATTTTTTTCAGCCCAATATTCATAGGTTTTTTGAATAGCTTTTGGACGCGGAAATGTTTTTCGATATATATTTTTTATAAGACTTTTTTTCAAAATCACTATTGTTTGTAATTTTTTTTAAACGGCAAATGTAAACGCGTATTGAAAAAGCTGGTTACCCATGCGGCCTTCCAGTTTAACAGCTATCATTAATATGAAATATCCTTTTGAGTTTGTTAATTGCCCTTTTGAATATTGACGGCTTTGGATAAATGGCTTTAATGCTTTTTAACTGAAGTGCATTATAAAACCTGTCTTTAGACCCTTCAGCTACCAATTGAATCGGTTTTTTATCCCGGTTGTGAAACCAGGTATAACGACCGCTGCCTAACATATAATCTAAATATTTTTCATCTATCCTGTCAAAAAATGGAAATAAGGCATAAGCTGCTTTTACAGATACCGACCACAAATTAGCTTCAGCATCGCGCATCCAATAAGAATTTTCACTATCGAGTCGGTGATAATAAAAGGTGTCTTTTAACACCACCATTTTGGCCCCTGTTATGGCTTGCCTTAGGCCAAATGTCCAGGTATCCAAAGCACCCGTGCCTTCGGCATAGCCTTTGGCATTTATCCAGCTTTGTTTTGTAAACAAATAATTACCATGCTGGCCAGGCGTGTTTTCGCCTTTCATATAGCTTTCTGTATTAAATTCACCTGCAGGTAATGACCAAATATATTCAGGCTTTAATTTATCATTCAAAAAATAATGCTGGTACTGAAACGATGCCACATCAGCCGAATTGCCTGACAAATATTTTTTTAATGAAGCGATACTCGACGCTTCCAGTACATTATCAGCATCCAAACAAAACAACAGTTCATGCCCCGCATTTTCAACGGCTGTATTCCTCGCTGCCGCGCCGCCTTTATTTCTTTTGTGGTCAATTATATTTATTACCGGGTATTTTTCTTTAAGCGTTTTTAATATGTCTGCGGTATTATCTGTTGAGCAATCATTTACAATTATCACTTCATCGCCGTCAGTAAAATTAGTTTCCATTATTGATCCAACAGCTTCGGCAACTGTTTTGGCGCAGTTATAAGCCGGGATGAAAAAAGAGATGCCGGACATTTATTTTTTTGAACTGATCAATATTTCACGTATTAATTTAAAATGGCCTTAGGCGTACAAACCAGCCATTCCATAATAGCAGGCCGGCATTCGCGGTATAATTGCATTTTTTCATCAAGCGTTAGGCCATTTGTTTCATCATATAAATAGGTTTTTGCTTTTTCAATATCATCAATGCTTTTAATGATTTGAATATGATGTGTTTTACTAAATAAATTCACAAGGCCGCCTGATATGCTCAAATCCAAAAAGTCATGGGTTTCTATCAGCAGGTCACAATTTGTTAAATTCCTGGTATTATCTTCATTAAATAAATATTTCTCAAAGCCTTCACAATCGCAAATTACCAGGCCCCTGCCGCTAAAATTAAATTTCCCTAATTCTTAGGCGGTGCAGGTCTCTTTAATTGTAGTTCTCTTTTCAATGCCATTAAGTTTTGCCATTTCACGGCATAACCTTCTTGCTGTTTCATCGGTGTCATAAGCATGTATTTTTACGCTATTCAATTTTAAACCAAAGCCGACAGCATAATAACCTTCCGCGCAACCAATGTCTACTATTTCGGTATAATTATTTGAAAGGAAACTGTCTATTACGCCGTGCAATTCCCGTTCGTAGCACCCAAGCAGTTTGGGATAAAGGGCGCTCCCAACGGATGAAAGCGACGGATATTTCATGCCCCGGAAAGGGCCGTACAAAACTTTCTTATCATTAAAAAGATATAAATAAGGAAAATTTTCCTGGTTAACCCCGACTGCTTGCCTCTTCCTGTTGTGATACACGGAAAAGCCAAATTTTGCAAACGGTTTTATAAGCACCCATAAGATATCGTTGTTGATAATTTTTATATAGAGTCTTTTAATAGCCGATCTCATTTTTTAAATCTTTATCGGACCGGGAGTGAGCAATTCAGTTTTTCAGCTAATTTGTTCAAGTTCTTTAATCAGATACTTACACCATTTTTGGTAGAATAGTTCATTCTTCCAGTATTGGTAAGCTTTTTTACCTTTTTTAATTGCTTCCTCTTTATCCAGGTTTTTAAGCAAGTCCTCTAATTCGTCAACAGACGCTACATAATAACTCATTTCATCCCAGGGAATGAATTTTTTAAAAGGGCGTACGTCAATATCGCCGATAAGGCATGGCGCTACGCCTAACTGCATTGCTTCAAAAAAACGAAACGAACTGCAACTGGTACCCCTTGGGCTTAGGGCAACATAAGATGCCATAATATTCAAATTATAGTTTTTAGCCCATAACCACCTCTTGTAAAAACGCGTGGGTACGCCGCCTCCAATTAATATATCAGGGTTGTTTCTGAATCTTTTTTCCATCTCTACCCGTACAGGGTGTGTCTCAAATGAACCATTGAACGATGCTTTATAGATTTTTTTAACCGGGATGGGCGGCTTGCGGTGGGGGGTACATATCAAGGGGACATCTATAGCCTGGTTAGTAGTACGCGCGCCGTTAAATACTACAGTTTTGCCCACATCAATCAATGTGCCGCCATCAAACAAAGCAATGGTAAAAGTTTTTTTATCATCGATGATTATTTTATCCACTTGTTCCCGGAGTTCGGCGAGGCCTTCGCCGTTGGCTGCAAAATGATGATTAATATGCCAGCGGGTAAAGAAAACCGGCAGATAGTGCCAGTCAGCTTCTGATGGGTTATTGGTAAGGATGGTTTTTTGTTTTTTTAGCCAGATCAGAAAATCCTGTTCTAAATCGTAATCTTTATTGTGAGAAGGGTATCTCATTGCCTGCTTTTTAGGTTGTAAAAAATCAGGAACAGGAAGCATGTATATTTTCATTTTATCAAATCGGCAAATACATTGCCGTCTGCCGTGGGGCGGTCTTCGCCGGGCCGGTATTCCAATGGTAATTCATTCACTATAATGCTTTGATTTTTTGAGTTAAACTTAATTTCAGTATATCCTGTTATTTTAGCCATCTCTTCTAAAATAACGGGTGTCATTATGTTAAAATGGTGCCAGTTATCCCATTCGCCGACAAAAACCCCAACCTTGCCTTTACTGAAAGAAGAGTTATCGCGCATTGATGCCAGTAAATTGGGCGTGTTTATTCGCTGTACGGCACCTTTTTTCATTACCCTCAATGTTTCGGCTAAAAAAATAAATTGCTCTTTCTGTGTTAAATGTTCAAAAAAATCTTCATGAAAAATTATATCAACACTGTCATCAGGCAAGGGCAGGCCATCTTTTAAAATATTGACGATAAACAGGTCGTTCCTGTCGCCACGTATTGCTACCGGGAAATCTTTGTCGGTATAGTATTGTAAATAGGGCCCGTAATGCGCGTATGAAAGATCAATGTTTACCCAATCTTTAAGCACACGCGGGCCGCAACCAAAATGCAATTTGATCACATCATGTTCCTGTACATACTTTGCAAGCCTTTCCGCATCATTTTTGTCGGTTAAATGATCATGGCGCTTATTGATGACGTACCCAATTTTTGCGAGCAGGTTGTTAATAGTTTTTTTAACCATTTTGCAAAATTCTTTTTGTTTTAAAATGCGCGTTAATTAAGCCTGTATTGGCAAAATCATTTTGCAGATTGTACTCGTCTAATATTTTGATGCTAATTATATTGGGCCCGAATATCCAATCATGTCCTGATTTTAAATGATCGCCGTCATGGCCGCCTACAGAGATATAATATTCTCCCGGCCGTAAAAAATAAGCCGGTATATTAAACTCGGAAACGAATTTGCCGGTTTTTACTTTTTGAGGAGTTTCTGTATCGTGTAAGGTAAAAATACGAACTTCACTATCAGTTGAAACGGATAACGACACCCTGAACTTTTCCATCTCAACTGTGCTGGTAACCTCTGCCCGGATATTTATCTCATCCGAAGGAAACAACTCTAAATAAGATTGATTGATATTGTTTACCGTTACCTTATTGAAAGTGAGTTTTTTTGTGAGCGACCCGATAAAAACCAGGTTTTCACTATTAGCCGTATCATAGCCCTTCAAATATTTGCTAATAACCTTGTCAACCCGCCCGTTTTCAGAAATGCTGCCATTATTTAATAATATAGCGGTTTTACACAAATTTTTTATACTCCCCATATTATGGCTTACAAACAAAACCGTACGCCCTTCGCCTTTGCTCATATCGCCCATTTTGCCCAGGCATTTTTTCTGGAACTCGGCATCGCCAACGGCCAGCACCTCATCTACAACTAAAATTTCTGATTCTAAATGCGCGGCCACCCCAAAGGCCAGGCGTACATACATACCTGATGAATACCGTTTTACAGGCGTATCGATATAGCGTTCAACGCCTGCAAAATCAACTATCTCATCAAACCTGCGTTTTATCTCGGCTTTGCGCATACCCAATATGGCACCATTTAAGTAGATGTTTTCGCGACCGGTTAATTCCGGGTGAAAGCCTGTGCCTACTTCAAGCAGGCTGGCCATGCGCCCCTTTATTTTTACCTTGCCCGAGGTAGGGGAGGTGACCCTGCTTAAAACTTTTAACAAGGTGCTTTTGCCGGCACCATTACGGCCAATAATGCCAACTGCGTCGCCCTGCTCAATTTCAAAATTTATATCCTTTAAGCTCCATACAATATCGCTTGTGCCTTTAACAGCCCGGTCGTTTACTTCGCCTATTTTTAAAAAAGGGTCTTCCTTGCCGCGCATCCTGGCCCAAAACCGTTCCAGGTCGCGCGATATAGTGCCCGTGCCAAAGTCGCCCAGTTGGTAAGCTTTTGAAAGGTTTTGTACTTTAATTACTTTAGCCATTGAGTAGTGTATGACAGAATTTTATTAGGTGTTCCAGGTGTTCCAACTGTTCCAGGTGTTCCATTGTCAAAAATTGGAACACTTAAAAAAAACTGGATTTCTATCAAATTGTATCAACAAAGGTTTTTTCAACTTTATTAAAAATAATAATGCCCGTTAACAATATAGCCAGTGTTACTATACTGCTATAGCCCAATAAGGCCCAGCTAAAGCTGCCCCTGCCCAAAAAACCATATCTGAAAGTTTCTATCACAGCGGTAACAGGATTGTATTTTATCGTCCAGCTATAAGACGGATGTTTTGCAACGGCCACAGACAATGGGTAGATAACGGAAGTAGTGTACATAATTAACGGGACTCCAAAGGATATCACGAACGTAAGGTCGCGGTATTTTGTGGTAACTGACGATAAGATCATTCCTGCACCCAAACCTAACGCTGCAATAAGCAACAGCAGGTAAGGGAACAGCAGCAGGTGTATATTCGGCATAATTGCAAGGCCCTTAAAGTCGTAAGCAAGCAGCAGTACTATAAATAATATAAACTGTACACCAAACCGTATCAGGTTGGAGCAGACTATACTTAAGGGCATAATTAACCGGGGGAAGTAAACCTTGCCCATTATAGACGCGTTGTCCCTGAAAACTGTTGAGGTTTTGGTCAGGCAGTCAGCAAAATAGTTCCATATAATTGTGCCGGCCAGGTAAAATAATGGTCCCGGGATGCCATCTGTACCTATATTGGCCAAGGTATTAAATACCAGGTTGTAAATCAAAATAGTAACTATAGGCTGCACAAAAAACCAGATGGGCCCTAATATGGTCTGCTTGTAAAATGATACAAAATCACGCCTCACCAGTAACACCAGCAGATCGCGGTATTGCCACACATCTTTTAGCTGTAAATTGAAAAGGTTGTCACTGGGTGTTATTTCGGTATCCCAGTATCCTTCTTCTTCCTCTGTTATATTATTCATCAACCAGTAATTGCTGTAAATAACTCCTGTAATTCTGTTCGTTAAAATGTAATAAACATTGCTTTTGAAGATGCTGACGTTTGTTTTCTGTTAGCGGAGTTGTTAAACTTTCGGTTATGGCTTTATCCAGTTCATCCAGGTTATCGGCCCTTATCGCTTTGCCTAATTCGCCGTTGCGTATGGCATCAACACTGCCGTCTGAATTACCGCAAACAACCGGTAGTCCACAGGCCAATGCCTCGATGAACACTATTCCAAACCCTTCCTTTTTACTCGGCAATACAAACAGATCGGCTAATAAAAAATGGTCGGCAAGTTCAGGTTCATCTAAAAACCCGGTTAATATTACCTGTTCTTCAACCTGGTTTTTAGTTATTAACTCTTTTATCCTTATCTTTTCTTCCGGATCACTTTGGCCCGCAAGTATATATTTAATACCCGGAAAACGGGGCTTTAAATTTTTTATAACTTTTATAACCTGTTCATGCCCTTTGTATTGCTCGGTTGAAGCCAATCGTGTTAATGAAAATATTAAGGGGTTTTCTGTAGTTAGTTGATACCTGTTTAATAAATGCTGCGGCTTTGCAAATTTTACCGGAAGTTTCATAAAGGGATCGACCGCGTTATTTAGCACCTCGCACAGGTCAGGATTGATTCTATGCCATCTTATCATTTCCTCTTTGGTGAAGTTGCTTACACAAAGCACTTTATCGCAGTGTTTCAAAAAGCGTTTTTTTAATGCCGATAAAGGCCGCCAAACTTCTATTCCATGCGCAATCAACCAAACCTTACATTTTGGATTGATCAGTTTAACCACCAACCCAATTATAGCAAGGTTAATATGACTTATAATTATAATATCGGGCCAGGTTGCTATACCTAAAACTTTTGTTAAAAATTGGGGACGTTTTGCATTAAACCCTTTAAAGTTTTTGGCCGGCAAATATTGCGGCATCAGGTTATGGTCTGAATCATACACCGACCATAATTTGAACTCCCATTTATTAAGCTTCGTTATCTGGTAAAGCGAATAAGCCAGCGTGCGGGTCATTTTTTGTAAACCGCCTGTAGTGCTAAACGTATGTAAAGTAAAAAGAAGTATCTTTTTAGGCATACCGCTGTATTTGGTAAAGCGCGAAAACTTTCGACCAGTGCATCTGGTTGTTTTTAAACGCTTTTATAATGTTTTTGGCTTTTTCTCCCTTATATAAACTTTCATCACTCAATTCATTGTTTTGTTTCATCCATTGCTGTAGCGGAAATGTAAAACCCATTTTAGGCCTGTTCCATATAGCTTGCGGTAAAATAGCCGCAAAACTATCTGTCAGCAATTTTTTAGGCCGATGATTGTTAAATCTTATTTCCGGTGAGATATTTTCAACCAGCCTTTTAAAATCTTCATCCAAAAATGGTATCCTTACTTCTAAACCATGACTCATGCCCATTACATCTGTATCCCGTAATAATTGGTTTTGCATGTATAAGTTGCTTTCAAACCAGGCAGCTTTATCTTCGTTATAATCGCCCAAATTCATATCGGGCGAAGAGTTGAATAAAATTTCATTAACCTGCCTTATATCAGTATTCAATATTTTGGCTATATCGGCAGGTACAAACAGGCCGCGCAGCAAAAGATAATCGGCCAGGTAATGGTTATGTTTTAAAAAGGATATTTTCCTGTAACGGTCGGTCGTAAAATAATTGGTAAGGTTTAATAAAGCTGCGGGGAACTTTCGTAAGTAACTAAGATATTTAATTCTTCTGAATGATGGATAACCCCCAAAAAGTTCATCTGCTCCAATGCCGGATAAAACCGCTTTCAACCCATCCAGGTGCGCATAGTTACTGATGAACCACGTATTGATACCATCAGTAGTGGGCATATCCATTGCGGCCATGATTTGCGGAAAATATTCATCAAAATCTGTCTCCCTTACCAAATGGGTAAATTTTTCACCTTCAATTTGATCCAGTATTAAATTTTGGTATTGCCGCTCGTCATAAGCTTTTTCGTCAAAAAAGATAGAAATGGTTTTAAGCTGCTGTTGCTTGTGTTGGGCTGCTAACAAAGTAACAAGGCTTGAGTCTGTTCCTCCGCTTAAAAACACACCAATTGGCGCATCGGCAATCAGCTGGCGTTTTATAGCTGTTTTTAATGATTCGCGAATGTATTCTTCGGCCTGGTTTTTATCGGTAATATAATTAGCGGTAGAAGCTGTATAATAAGGTGTAATAATGTGGTTATGATGGTGATGGTCCCAGGTTAAAAAAGTTCCTTTAGGCAGGCTGAAAACTTTTTTTAAGATGGTGTATGGTTCGGGTATGTTACCAAACGCCAAAAACCTTACCGGCCAGGCTTCATCTTCTACTGTGGCTATTCCGGCTAATTTTAACGCCTTTACTTCCGACGAAAAACTTAATTGCCCGTCGCTGATGTGGTAATACAGTGGCTTTATACCATTTGTATCGCGTACTAAATAGGTTACAGCGCTTATGGTATCATACAAAGCAAAGGCAAACATACCCCGCAGCTTAGAAAAGGCTGCCGTTCCCCAATGTAAATAAGCCGATAAGATAACTTCTGTATCTGTTGTGGAATAAAATACAGTCCCGGTCCGCGTTAACTCCTGCTTTAGATCTAAATAGTTATATATTTCGCCGTTAAACGTTATCCAAACTTTTTTTTGATCATCGGCCATCGGTTGGTGGCCGTTTTTGCTAAGATCAATAATTGAAAGCCGCCTGTGCCCAAATGCTAAATTGGTTTTTTTATCTAAAAAAATACCCTCATCATCGGGGCCGCCATGTTTAAGCGTCCGGCACATTGTACTTACCTTTTCATGTATATCTTCCGGCTTTAGCCGGGTTGATATTATGCCTGCTATCCTGCACATAATTTAAGCTTGTTCATAGCTTCGCCCCGTAAGTCACATTTGTAATTTGTAACTTTTTATTTATCAGCCTTTTGTGATTTGCCGGCTGACTGAAATATAATGACATTAATTATTCAAAAATGCCTTTTATAAAGATGTAATATAAAAATTAAAATCTGTCAATTAAGGATGCCGAAACATGCACTATAATGGAGCAACCAAGATTTTCGAGCCGTAATATTAATTGTTTTTGCGACCGGTATGCTATAATTTCGCCCTGCATACCTTTAAGCGGGCCTGCTTTTATCAGTATCTTTTCTCCGGGCTGTAAGTTTTCTTCAGTTATTTCTAATTCATAAGGGCTTGCCATTAGTAGTTTAAGCTCATCCATCTGGCGGTCGGGCATTGAAGTTACTTTGCCTGAAAAATAAATAAAGCGGGCTACACCTTTGGTCATTAACACTTCTGTTTGCTCATAGTCACTGATCCTGACAAATAAATATGATTTGATAAAGGGTTCCTCTACCCATTTTTTACGGTCGCTCCATTGTTTAAGTTGACGACGCAGGGGCAGATAAGTTTCAATACCCTTGTTTAACAAGGCCTGGCAAGCTTTTTTTTCGGCACGTCCATGTGTATAAACAGGATACCATTTACTTATGTGTGTATTTAATATTGAAGACATAGTTTAATTAAAGCGCCTTTATTTGAACCACCGCCGTATATCCCACCATCTCTTTTGATCGCTGTCAACATAATAGCCCGAACTTTCATAACCAACATAGTCAGAATAATAATAATACCTGCTTCCATAATTTTCCCCGGTAAATTTAGTGGTGTAATATCTTGAATGTAACAAATCCTCTTCAAAAGCATTAAGTATAATAACACTATTGTTCAGGTGATACTCCTGATCGACACGCTGAGGTATAGTAGCCGAATAAAATTTTGATTTCCCCGAACGTATTACAAAAACATTGATATCGCTTATTCTTATTAATGGTATTGAATCAGAAACCAACCCAACCGGAGCGGTATCAATTATAATAATGTCATACTTGTCCCTAAGTGTTTCTACCAGTAACTTCATCCTGTCGGTATGCAATAACTCTGACGGATTAGGCGGAACGGGCCCGGATGGTATAAAATCAAAATTATCCTGGTTGGTATGCAATATCACATCATCTATATCACATTGATGGGCCAGAAAATTGCTTAATCCTTTGTCATTAGGCACATGAAAGGTTTTATGTAATTTTGATCTGCGCAGATCGGCTGCTACCAATATTGTTTTTTTATCAATAAGTGATAATGTGCTGGATAGGTTAACTGCAACAAATGACTTTCCTTCGCCTGCAACTTCTGAGGTAATGCAAATAACCTTGCTGTCTTTTTCTGATGCAAGGAAACTCAAATTTGTACGTACCGAACGGACCGACTCGGCAAAAATAGATTTTGGCTGGCTCAATGCTAAAATATCACCGCTATTTTCATCTAACCTGCGCGGAAATTTCCTGATAACACCAATAATAGGGATGGTGGTAAGACTTTCAACAGTTTCTTTATCATATATATATGGGTTTAATACCCTTATCAGTACTATTGATCCGAGCCCGATAATAAGTCCAATCATTATTGCTGTGCGCCGTATGCCATGCTCGTCAGGGGCAACCGGCCCAAAATTAGCCTGTGCCGGTTCAACAACAGACGCCCCTGCCGCTATAGCCGAACGGCTGATCTGGGCATCCAGTTTCTTCTCAGATAAAAACGTATATACCTTTTCGTTGATCTCGAAGTCGCGGTTTAAACTGTCCAATTCGCGCTCTGCTACCGGAAAGGTGGATATCCGCTCATTTACTATAGATAGTTGACGATCAAGCTCTTCTATTTTATGCAGCGTATTAGCCCTCGCCTGGTTTATATTGTCAGTTATCGCGGCTCTTACCAGTAATATTTGACGGTCAACTTCCTTTACCTGCTGCGAATTAGGGGTATAAGTATTCAACAGGCTATTTTTTTGAGCTATATAGTTATTAAAACTGGTAAGCAATGCACCCGGTAGCTGATTTGTGGTGCCTTCAATGTTAACGTTGAGGCTTTCATCATATTTTGTTTTACTTATTTGTTGTTCAAAATCATTAATTGTGCTTAATTGTGCTTTTAACAGGTTACGTTGTGTTTCAATTTCATTAGCCTTGCCTAATTGAACCTGGGCTGCCGAGCTAACATCCATTAACTTTGAACGCTGTTTATATTCTTCTATAGCTGTTTCTGATTTTTTTACCTTTCCGGAAATGGTATCCAGTTGTTTATTAATAAACGATATGATCTGGCTTGCCGATTGTTGCTTTTGATCATGATCATATATCAGGTACTCATTCATTATTGCATTTAGAATGTCTGCTGCAAATTGGGCGTTCTGATCTGTTTCACGCATTCCCACTATACCTGAATTTTTGGTAACCTCGTTTACTGATAACCCACCTTTTGCCCTGTTTACCAAACCGTCAAGGTTATTGAACCTGAATTGGTAAGAAATATTTTTATCCAGTTCGCCCGGGTAATTAATTATAAAAGTTGTAGAACCAATATTTACGGGATTATTATAACTAAAGTTGGCCTTAATGATGTGGCCGCCAGATTGATAACTTAGGCTAAACGTATTGTTGGTTACGGGTTGAAAAGTAATGAGGCCCTGGAAGAAACTTGTACTGTCAAGCTGTATTATTTTTATATCAAGTGGTTTCTCCGGGTATAATTCGTACTGTGCTGTGCGTACCCTGCCGGCCACATAGAAACCGATTGGGTAATTCAAATCTTTTATAGCACTTTTAATAAGGTTGCGGCTCACTATAACAAACAACTCACTTTGTATTTTTGAAGGCCCTTTATCAGAATTATTTAAGATGATTGCCAGGTCGGAAATCTCTGATTTTTTTTCCTCCAGTTTCATCGTGGAGGTGGTGGCGTAAGTTTTTGGCGTGTACCATAAGTAAATATCAGCGCCAATATAACATAGAACCACTGCGGCCGCTATCCAATACCAGCGACTAATCAAGATTTTGCCTATTTTAAAATAGTCAAACTCCTGGTTAGGTAATTTTTGCTGTGTTTTTTCGGTTTCTTCCATTAACGCCTCACAATTGAGAAGATCAATATTATGGTACTGAAAATAAGCAGGCCGGGCTGTAATAATACAGATAGATTTTGATTTTTATCAGAACGTATGGCCCGTCTGTTTTCGGTTATATAAATAACATCGCCGCTTTGAAGTATTACAGGGTTGGCTATTGATTTGATGTCGCTCAGGTCAACAATGATCGGGTCGGGCTGACCTTCCCGAATGATCTTGATGTTTTTTTCATCAGCCCTGTCAGTAATTCCCCCGGCCTCCCCTATAAATTCAACCAGGGTTGTTTTATCCTTTGTCAAAGCATAGTTTCCCTGGGCCTTTATCTCGCCAAGTGCAGTTACTTTTAAATTGATGATCTTTAATTCAAGTAATAATGCATCTTCCTTTAAATAGGTATGATAAAGGTCCTCGATTTTTTTAGTAGCCTCCTGGCGTGTCAACCCCGCAACAGGTACGTGCCCCAGGCCGGTTAATGCAACAGTGCCGTCATCGTCCACCTGGAATGTTTCCGGCTGTATCGCGGTAAGCGGTTGTGATAAAACGTTGCCCAAAGGGGGATGCAGATCAACAATAGTTTTAATATTTTGTAAATTCCTGATCTGTAGGATATCCTGGGGCTTAATGCGATAATTACGTATATTGGCGATGTTTTTCTGCAAAATACTGTCAGGAATTTGCTTTTTTTGCTGAAAAAGTATTTGGTCCTGTTTATAAGCACATGAACTACATATAAGAAGTAATCCAAGTATCAGGTAGCTAAATAATGAAAAACGCATACGTATCGTCGATTCGTTATGTTATTATTAATACCGTATATTTAATATGACAATGCGGCATATTTCAAAACTACATATTTTGTAGCTATAACATCATGTATTTTTAAAAAGTGCAAGATTTAAAAATTTCTATTATAACAGTTAGTTTCAATGCCCGTGCCAAAATTAAACACTGCATTGAATCGGTTTTAGCGCAAAGCTATAGTAATATCGAATATATTATTATTGATGGTTGTTCAACCGACGGCACTTTGCAGGTTATTGAGCAATATAAACAGCATATTAATTTTTTTGTATCAGAGCCCGATAGGGGAATATACGACGCGATGAACAAAGGGATGGCATTTGCCACCGGCGACATAGTTGGAACATTGAATGCCGACGATGTTTTTGCTGATACGGGCGTATTGGATGATATAGCGGCATCTTTTAAGCAAAGCGGCTCAAATATTGTTTACGGGAATTTGACTTATATAAAACCACAGGGCGGCATTTTACGTAAATGGATATCTGGACGGTACAAAGATGGCGCTTTTAACTGGGGATGGATGCCGCCGCATCCTGCATTTTATTGCAAAAGGCTGTTATTTAAACGCCTTGGATTATATAATTTGGAGTTTGGAACTGCGGGCGATTACGAACTGATGCTAAGGTTCATACATTTAAATAAAGTAACCCCATTTTACCTGGATAGAATAATAGTTAATATGAGCATGGGCGGCGTTAGCAACCTTTCTTACCGAAATCGCGTATTAGCATGGGGGTTTGATTTGAAAGCGATGAGGAAAAATGGGGTATTATTTCCCCTTTTTGCCATAGTGCTTAAGCCATTCAGAAAAATATTACAATATGTCCAATGAGTTGTCACAAAAATGTTACATATTTGAAAGTTCGTAAATATAATAATACAGTTTAATTTTTATTAAAAATATTAAATAAGTAAATATGATACTACCTTACAATTACATATATGGTATAATTATTGCGATATTAATTATTAATTTAACTATAACTATAGCATAGCCCCTAATTATACTGCATGGAATTTTTTCATACCTATCATTTTGAGAATTACATATTTATAATTTGTATCTCAGTTCTTATTACTTTACTTGCTATCCCCTCTATTTTACATGTTGCCCGCTCAAGGCATTTATTTGATGATATTGGCCATTTCAGAAAACAACATGATCATGGCATACCCCGGTTAGGCGGGGTGGCTATTTTTGTAAGCTTCGCTATCACAGTAATGATATTTAGTGTGATAGATAAATCATTCTCCGTTAGTTATTTGCTCATATCGGCAATAATATTATTTGCTGTAGGGCTAAAGGATGACCTTTCAGGCGTAAATTCAAGTACTAAATTTCTTATACAGTTTATAGTTAGTTTAAACCTGGTAGTATTGGGCGACATACGGTTAACCAGCATGTATGGCATATTAGGAATATTTGATCTGCCTTATATTGTTAGTGCAGGCCTAACCATTTTAGTGATCATGCTGCTGATCAACGCCTTTAATTTAATTGATGGCATTGATGGCCTGGCAGCTACAACAGGCATTATTGCTAACGCCTCTTTTGCGGCACTATTTATCTATATGCATCAATATGAACTGGCTGTCGTTTCATTGGCTATTGTTGGGGCTATTATTGGCTTCTTACGATATAATATAACACCGGCTAAAATATTTATGGGCGACACCGGATCGTTGCTTATTGGTTTAATATCAGCCGTACTTGCTATAAAACTCATCGAATTAAACAAACTTACTTTGGGCGGGTCGGTTCAAATATATTCGGCACCGGCATTAACTATGGCCATATTAATAGGCCCGATATTCGATACGATCAGGGTTTTTATTATTCGAATAATCAACGGCGGCTCTCCTTTTGAAGCCGACCGCAACCATATCCATCATCGTATGTTAAGGCTTGGCTTTACACACCTGCAAACCACGCTTATTTTCGCCATAATTAATATCATTGTCATTGTAATGGTATTTTTATTCAGGGACTATGGGAACCCCGTGTTGCTTTTTTTAATATTCGCGTTTTCAATAGCCTTTAACTGGGCAATTACCTTTTTTATCCGTTCGACAGAACGAGATGGTTTGGCGTTGCGCAATTTGTTTATTTAAAAAGCACCAACTTTCCTGGATTAAGGCGAATTAGTGTCCTTCCTCAATTAGACAGAGCTTGTAATTTTATTTAGATTTGCGGTTTATATCATAAACCACATGAGAATTGCCATAAATGGATTTGGAAGAATTGGCCGCATTTTTTTAAGACGCATTTTAGTTAAGCCCGGTATAGAGGTTGTTGCAGTTAACGACTTGTCAGATACCCAAACACTTGCCCATTTATTCAAGTACGATTCTGTTCATCATGGATTTAAGGGAACTGTTAAGGTTGATGAAGAATACCTGTATATCAATGATAAAAAAATAAAGGTATTGTCTGAACAAGATCCGTTGGTCTTACCCTGGGCTGAATTAGGCATCGACCTGGTAATTGAATCTACAGGTAAATTTACGTCCTGGCAAGCAGCTAAACAGCATATAGCCGCAGGTGCAAAACAGGTAATAATTTCGGCACCATCAACCGATAAAAGTGTTCCTACGGTGGTACTGGCCGTAAATGATGGAATGATCGATCTGCGTTCGCCTATATTATCCAATGCCTCCTGCACCACTAACAATGTGGCCGCAATGGTAAAGATACTGGATGATAACTGGGGGATTATTGACGGCTATATCACCACCATACACTCTATGACCGGCGACCAAAGCCTGCATGACGCGCCGCATAAAGACCTGCGCCGCGCAAGGGCGGCATCAGCTTCTATCATCCCAACTACTACGGGCGCGGCCAAGGCAATTACATCCATATTCCCGCACTTAGACGGAAAGCTTGGCGGTGCCGGTATACGTGTTCCGGTTTTAAACGGATCATTAACAGATTTTACCTGCATACTAAAAAAACAACCTACCGTTGCCGGCATAAACCTGGCTTTTAAACAGGCTGCCGAAGGCCCAATGCAAAACGTGTTGGAATATACCGAAGACCCTATTGTATCGGCGGATATAATAGGTAATACGCATAGTTGTATATTTGACGCACAACTAACCTCTGTAGTTGGCGACCTGGTTAAAGTGGTGGGCTGGTATGATAACGAAATGGGGTATTCCAGCCGCCTGGCTGATTTGGTCGAAAAAATAAGCTTACTATAACTCATGATAAAATTTGTACCCGTAGAAACTGTATTGCCTATCCGCTGTGAGGTATTGCGGGATAACAGGCTAACTTTAGACGAATGCCGCTGGCCTTCTGATGCCCTTGCGGAGGCTTTCCATTTAGGTTATTATGTTGATGATGAACTGGCCTGTATTGCCTCGTTTCACCCGCAGTTATATGGTGAATTTAACGGAACAGGCTACCAGTTGCGCGGCATGGCGACCATTGAAAAGTACCGGGGACAGGGGATAGGAAATCAATTGCTCAACTTTGCCCTTACTTACCTGCGTGGCCAAAAAGTAAATTATGTATGGTGTAATGCACGTTCAAAAGCCCTGAAATTTTATAAGGGCCTGGGCTTTGAAGTAATATCTGGCGAATTTGAAGTGCCGGTTATCGGCCCGCATTATGTTTTGTATATTAAGATACAGTAATGATTTTGCTACCTTAAAATACCTTTTTCATTTTTACGTTCCACATTTAGAATTATTTTCTGAATTTGGCGGCCTTTATAATTACTCACGATAAATACTATGAAAACAATAGACCAGGTTAATTTTTTAGGAAAAAAGGCATTAATAAGGGTTGACTTTAATGTTCCTTTGGATAAAGATTATAACATTACTGATGATAACCGCATGACGGCTGCCTTGCCTACCATTAAAAAGATTTTAACGGATGGGGGAGAAGTGATACTGATGTCGCATTTAGGCAGGCCAAAAGGCGGCCTCGAAGAAAAATATTCATTAAAACACCTGGTGCCGCATTTGTCCGATCTGTTAGGCCAGCAGGTGGAGTTTGCTAATGATTGCATTGGCGAAGAAGCCGTAACAAAAGCAAAAAATCTATCCAAAGGCGAGGTGCTTTTATTAGAGAACCTGCGTTTTTACCCGGAAGAAGAAAAGGGCGATAAAGCTTTTGCTGAAAAGCTGTCTAAATTAGGTGATGTATATGTTAATGATGCATTCGGTACTGCACACCGTGCCCATGCTTCAACCTCCGTCATTGCACAATTCTTTCCTGATGCCAAATATTTTGGTTATCTCATGGCGGGCGAACTGGCTAATGCCGAAAAGGTATTAAACAATCCCGAAAAGCCTTTTACTGCCATAATGGGAGGTGCCAAAGTATCTGATAAAATTGAGCTGATAGAGCGCCTGCTGGATAAGGTGGATAACCTGATTATTGGCGGCGGCATGGCTTATACCTTTGCCAAAGCGCAGGGCGGCAGTATAGGTAAATCGTTAGTTGAGGCAGATAAGCTCGACCTGGCGCTTAGCCTCATCAAAAAAGCAAAGGACAAAGGTATTAATCTGCTATTGCCAACAGATTCCATCATCGCCGATAACTTTTCAAATGATGCCAATACCGGCACAGCGCAAAATAGCAATATAAAAGATAACTGGATGGGCCTGGATATTGGTCCGGATTCAATTAAAGCATTCAGCAAGGTAGTTGAACAATCAAAAACCATATTATGGAATGGCCCGATGGGTGTTTTTGAAATGGAAAAGTTTGAGGCTGGTACCAAAGCCATTGCCGAAGCCGTGGTAAAAGCCACCGAAAACGGCGCATTCTCGCTAATTGGCGGAGGTGATTCGGCAGCAGCCGTAGCCAAATTTAACTTTACCAATGATGTAAGCTACGTATCCACCGGCGGCGGCGCATTGTTAGAGTATATGGAGGGTAAAGAATTGCCGGGGGTTAAGGCGATAAATGATTGATATATCAATCCGAATGCATCAAAGTAAGTGTAAAAGCGTTAATTACCTTGGCTCTATTCAGATAATTCAGGAAAAATATCTTCAAACATTTGTTTGGCGCTATTTTTAATGTCATTTACCGATTTGTTTTTATTGCTTATCATTAAATATGTACTGTGGGTCAAATCGGTATAATGTGTAAATGTCTCAGTACCAAATAAAGCATACATTGCCATTCTATATACCCGAAATCTTTTGGTTGCGCTTATAGACTCTTCATATCCGGTTTCTTTTTTAATAATAGGGGCACCCAAAATCCAAAACTGGCCAATGGATTTTTATCATGTATTTGCAGCATTATCCTGATACAGGTGGAAATGATTTTTGAACACCTGTTTTCATAGGTTAAAATGTTATATTTAACAGGATTGCGTTTGTCTTTCTTTAAGAAGTACTTGATCACATAAATATCCAGGGCGTATACTTCTACCTCAACCAAATAATAATTACGGTTTGTTTTAAAGCTATAAGTAATTATTTCCTTTAAATATCCTTGATTATGTGCTTTATTAACCCCTACCTTATGGAACGGATAATGAGAATCAAACACTTACGGAAGCAAATATTTGTAAACAGATGGCCTGGCAGCATTAATTTCTTCAATAGTAATTTTTACTAATTGAGATTTAATCTTTTTATTAACAGGTTTAGCATTTAGGATGCTGTTATCTTTGCCAATAACTGACCTCTTAATATTCGCTAAGTGATTAGTTTCCATAACTGTTCATTTTTTAATGTCAATACAAATATAATTAAAAATTATAATTTTTCGTTTTTGAATAACTGCCAACTGCCTGCTTAAAACTGCGAACTAAGATCACGTTTTCTGCTTCTTCTTCCTTGCTGCGGGGAACAATACATTATTTAATATCAGCCTGTACCCGGGCGAATTAGGGTGCAGGGAAAGGTTCATACCTTCAGCTTCCGGGTTGGCGGCTGCTCCAAAACCGCCACCGCCGCCAAATCCGCCACCACCGCGGCCACCGCCGCCGCCACCCTGCTGCCTTTCGGGATCATGACCGCCGTAAAATGTCCATTGTCCTTTTCCGTATTCGCCATGTATATAGCGGGCTTCGCCTGCTGCTTTGTTCTCGCCCATTATGGTAACACTGGGCTTAATTTTGTCTTTATTAAAGGCGGTGGCTAATCCGTTAAACCCCCTGATCACTCTTTCATGATCTTGTGTAAGCATACTTGGAACAACGTCCCATTTGGCTGAGAAATCAAACAAAGTAAAAAAATCATGGGCCGGGTCAAGCCGGCGGTTGCGGCCAACATCGATATCACTAAAACCACGCCCTCCATCTAAAACCACATGAAAGTTTTGAAAGGCCAGTGTTTGACTAAAATCTAACTTTGACTGCGCGTTCGGGTCAACCGGATCGCCGTCATAAAATTCATCAACAATATCAGTATTAGCCGCCGACAGGGCTATATCAAAACTATCCGCCGCCGAACACATAGCAAATAAAAAGCCGCCGCCTGCAACAAAATCACGGATATGCTGGGCAACTGCCAACTTCATTTTAGAAACTTTTTGAAACCCCCATTTATGCGCGGTCGCCTCCTGCAGGGCCTTATCTGCCGCAAAATCCATGCCCCTGCCGCCCCCGCCGCCAAAACCACCGTTCATGCCTTTACTATACTGCCCGGTAAAATCCTCATGATGCAGATGTACCCAGTCGTATTTAGGCAAATCGCCCTTTAAAACCTCGTTATCATAAATAATATCAAAAGGAATTTCGGCATATCTTAACACAATTAAAACCGCGTCATCAGATGGTTTGATACCTTCCTTAGGCGAATAAACAGCCATCCTGGGGGCCTTTTCCAATTTCACCAGGTCCATATTTACCGATGGGTCATTAATTTGGGTAACGATCTCACTTACCTGGGCATCAGCTAATACCTCAAAGCTAACATTCCGTACTTTACACTCCTCTTCCAGCTTTTTATCATACTTACTCATAAAGCTGCCCCCACGGTAATTCAGCAGCCAGTCAACCTCGCCGCCATTTTTTAACACCCAAAAGGCAATGCCGTATGATTTTAAATGGTCCTTTTGTGTTTCATCCATAGGTATGAGTATGGAAGCCGCCCTGCCTGTTAAGGCTAAAAGCAGAAAGGCAAAAGGTAAAAAGTTTTTTAAAATGCTCTTCATGTGAGTATCGGCTTGAATTTTTTCCTGATCTCTAATTAACTAATCTCTAACCACTATTTATGTTTTCTGTTTCTTCTTTCTTGCCGCCGGGAACAAAACATTATTTAATATCAACCGGTAACCGGGCGAGTTGGGGTGTAGCGAAAGATCAGTCGGCGGGTCGTTAACACTGTGCTGATAATCCTCCGGGTCATGACCGCTATAAAACGTCCATTGCCCCTTGCCATATTCGCCATGTATATATCGGGCTTCGTTAACGGTTTTCATTTCGCCCATTATCGTAACGCCAGGCTTTATTTTGTTAATATCATAAGCGGTGGTTAGCCCCATAAAGCCTTTTATTACTTTTTCGTGATTTTGCGTAAGCATACTGGGTACGACATCCCATTTAGCCGAAAAATCAAATAAGGTAAAAAAATCTTTTGTCTTATCTACCTGGCGTACCTGGGTATCATCAATATCGCTAAACTGGTGCGAATTGGGGTTCATATCCAGCGTGAAATTCTGGAATGCTAATGTTTGGCTATAATCTAATTTTGATTGCGCGTCCGGGTCGGCCGCGTCACCATCAAACATAGCCTCGCAAATATCAGTATTGGCGGCTGATAACGCGATATCAAAAGTATCAGTGCCTGAGCACATAGCAAACAAAAACCCCCCGCCGGCACAGAAATCGCGGATATGCTGGGCAACTGCCAGCTTCATTTGCGATACTTTTTTAAATCCCAGCTTTTTTGCGGTTTCTTCCTGCACATTTTTATCATTGATGTACCAGGCATCATTCCGGTATGCATAAAATTTACTGTATTGCCCGGTAAAATCTTCGTGGTGCATGTGCAGCCAATCGTATTTGGGCAGGTCGCCTGCTAAAACTTCTTCATCGTAAACCACATCAAAGGGAATTTCGGCATATTTTAGCACCAGCGTAACGGCATCATCCCAGGGTAGCTTATTTTTTGGCGAATAAACCGCCATTTTGGGCGCTTTCTCCAGCTTTACCAAATCCATATTAACAGACGGATCGGTTACCCGGGCAATAATCTCGCTTACCTGCGCATCGGCTATTACCTCGCAGCTAACACCGCGTATCCGGCACTCATCTTCAACCTTTTTATCATAATTGGTCATAAAGCTGCCGCCGCGGTAATTCAGCAGCCAGTCAACTTCATCGCCATTTTTTAATATCCAGAAGGCAATACCGTAAGCTTTTAAATGATCTTTTTGCGTATCGTCCATTTGTATTAATATAGACGCAGCCCTGCTTGTTAATGCGGAGAGCAGAAAGGTAAAAGATAAAAGGTATTTGAAATATTTCATGTTCATTTTATTTACTTTCTATCGAAAGTATGGATGCCAAGGCATTCTGAATTAAAATTAGTTGCACCATAGTTACGTTTCCTGATTTCTTTATAAAACGTTCTTGTGATATGGAACGTATTTGAAAACAATCTGCCGCTGACGTTTTTGTAAGACGATTAAAATTATCTGCCTTAATTTCAACCACCACTCAGCGATGGAATAATGTTCTTTCCAATCCGTAAATGGAACTATTACTTTTAATGGCAATTTTCCAAGAGTGTCATCATTTACAATACCCACCGGACGTGTTTTCTTTATTTCAGAGTCAACAGTAGGATCGAGGTTTACAAGCCAAATTTCACTTTGCTTCATAAAACTCGTCATGATCTATATTAGTAAATGCCGTCAACTCAGGGTCATTCATATAATCATCATAAAGCCTTTCAGCAGCAATGCTTAATTGATTCTTTTTTTCTTCCTGCCTTATTTTTTTTATTGTTAACTCAATAAGCGTCAAACGCTGGCTGACAGGCAATTTATTTATTTCTGATATAATTTCGCTTGTTCCCATTCTCAAAAATAACGAATAAATATGAAAGGTATTGCGCTTTTCACAATTGAATATGTGATAATTGATTTTCAACTAAAGTTATTGTATAATTGATAAGTATTGAATAACTGGGGAATAACTATATTATGACAATGATAAAATATAAGTATAGCATAAATTTTGGTTGGTTTGGGACCATTTTTCTTCAGTGATAATACTATTCTGTTTTTATGCAGTTATAATGGATCCTCCCGGTGATAACATTTGGCAATTAAACTTTGCAAAAGATTTTACCCTATCCTTCTCCTTTCCCTAAAATCAGGGAAAAGTATCGCACGTGGCCTTTGCTTATGAAATTAACTCTTTAAAATACGTATAATTCTCATAATCAGTCGATAATCAACTAATCTCTAATCAACTAATCAACTAATCTTTAAAATTACTACCTTTGCCAACTATCCAAAAAGAAAATGAGTAAAGCAATTATTAAAACCGAAAAAGGCGACATGACTGTCGAATTTTACGAAAAGGATGCCCCTAAAGCAGTAGCAAATTTTAAAAAACTCGCTGCATCAGGGTTTTACAATAATGTTACCTTTCATAGGGTAATACCAAACTTTATGATACAGGGCGGCGATCCGACCGGTACAGGTGCCGGCGGCCCCGGTTATCATATTGATTGTGAATTAACCGGGGACAACCAATATCATGACCGCGGCGTATTATCTATGGCTCATGCGGGACGGAACACCGGCGGATCGCAATTTTTTATCTGTCATAGCCGTGCCAATACCGCACATTTAGACCGTAACCATACCTGCTTTGGCAAGGTTATTGAAAATGTTGACGTAGTAGATAACATACGCCAGGGCGATAAGATTTTAGGGATAGAAGTTTTAGAAGATTAAATAAGTTAAAAATGTTGTACATGTTGTAAAAGTTAAAGAGGTTTTTAACGTCTATAACCTTTACAACCTCTACAACCCTTACAAACCATAAAAAATGAATTTAAGCGGAATTGTATCGGTATCGGGTAAGCCGGGATTATGGAAGGCATTGGCCCAAAATAAAACCGGGTTTGTGTTAGAAAGCCTTGATGAGCAAAAAACAAAACTGATTGCTAATTTATCGACCGCCAAATTAGCGGCGCTTGATGAGATAACTATATTTGGTTACGACGACGATATTAAACTGACCGATGTGCTTGTGCGAATAAAGGAATCGGCAAATGTGCCCGATGCAAAGGCTGATGGCCAGGTTTTAAGAAAATTCTTTCGCGAAATTGCCCCCGACCATGATGAGGAGAAAGTTTATGCCTCTGATATGAAAAAGGTAATTACCTGGTACAATATTTTAAAGGATATGCCCTTGTTTAACGAGGAGCCTGCTGCGGCCGAAGCAGAAGCTGAAAAGCCTGTATTGAAAGCCCCGGCGACCACAGAAAAGCCTAAACCAAAAGCCGTGCAAAAGAAAGCGCCTGTTGCGCCTAAAGCGCCGGTAATTAACACACCAAAAAATCCTTCAAGAGCAGGGTAGTTAGTTCTAATGTGCGGATGCGTGGATATGCAGATTATAGATGTGCAGATATGCATATGTGCGGATGTGTAAATGATGCTTAGCACATTTTTTATCTAATTTTTTTCATTTGCACATCCACGCATTGCACATACTCTTCATCTGCACATTTGCATATACCTACATTTGCACATCCTCAACAGTCCTGGTGTTTACAATCTTCATCAGCAAATTCTGGTTCAAAAGTGCTGTGATTAATATCCAGATGCTGTAAACGATGACGCAGGTCGTGTTTAATGCTATCAAATAACGGGAGGGTTTCGGGTTCAATAACCAGGTGAGCGGTGAGTGCGTTTTCGGTAGTGCTTAATGCCCATACATGCATGTGATGCACATCAACAACACCTTTTGCTTTTAACAGTTCGGCCTTTATTTTTTCGATGTTCATTTCCTTTGGTACGCCGTCCATTTCCAGGCGTAAGCTATCTTTAAGCAAACTCCAGGTGCCTCGTAAAATAACAAAGGCTATAACTAAGCTTACCGCACTGTCAACCCAGTACCAGTTGGTAAAGTAAATGATCAGCCCCGATATAACAACACCAAAGGATACTATGGCATCTGTAGCCATATGTAAATAGGCACCCTTAACATTCAGGTCCTTATCTTTATCTTTTACAAAAAGCCATGCGGTAACGGCATTAATGCCAATACCTATTAATGCCACCCATGCCATTGTACCGCCGTTAACCACTTCGGGGTGCATAAAGCGGATAATGGCCTCATAAGCAATAACGCCAACAGAAGCAAATAATACTACCGCGTTAAAAAAGGATACGATTATTGTCGACCGCTTATACCCGTAAGTATATTTACTGTTTGCGCCTACTTTAACCAGCTTAAATGCCAGCAGCGCAAGCGCTAACCCGGCCACATCACTTAAGTTATGGCCTGCATCGGTTAATAAGGATAGGGAATGGGTAATGAACCCCATAACTACTTCAATAACAACAAAAGCCGAGTTAAGTATAATACCGATGATAAACGCGGTATTTAAATGATCTAACTTGGGTGCATCGTGGTGATGATGCCCAAATAATCCATGAGCGTGATCATGGTCGTGCGAATGAGTATGATCGTGTGAATGAGAATGGTCGTGACCTGCTGACATGCAGCAAAGTTACTTAAAATTCAAAAGGGAAAAGTCAAAATCATCATAATAAATAGCATTTGTCATCCTCAGCGGCAGCGAAGGATCTTGAGTACGCAAGGTAACCGCATGACAGATATTACGGCAACCTGCTGCTTCAAGATGCTTCACTGCGTTCAGCATGACAATAGAATTATTGATGATGATAAGGCTCGCCCTTAATAATAGTAAAGGCCCTATATAGCTGTTCGGCAAAAAATAAACGGATCATCTGGTGCGAGAATGTCATGCGCGAAAAGGATAATTTATCATTGGCCCGTTGATAAACAGATTCATCAAAACCATAAGGGCCGCCAACTATAAAAACCAGGCTGGCTGTTGAAGTTACCGCCTTTTTATTTAAATAAGCGGCAAATTGTTGCGAAGTAAATTCCGTTCCATTTTCGTCTAATAAAACAACGTGGTCCAATGGCGTTATCTTTTTTAGTATCATTTCAGCCTCTTTGGTTTTTTGCTGATCGGGGGTAAGGGCTTTGGTGTTTTTCAGTTCAGCAAGTTCAACCATTTCCAGTTTGGTATAGTGCTTTAACCGTTTAACATATTTATCTATGCCATCTTTTAAATAAGCGTCTTCGGTTTTACCTACGGTTAAGAAAATGATCTTCATATTGAAAAACAAATAAACGTTTATTTAAAATATAAGGCTGTAAAATCGCTTAATTTGTTGAAATATTTAATAATGGACAAATCAATTATTGCCCTTTACCAAAAAAAATCAGCCGAAGCACAACAGGAAATCAGTAAGTATGAAAACCTTATCAATACCTATTCCTTATTAAGGCTGTTGATATTTGTATTGGTAGTAGTAGCTATTTATTTATCACTTAAAACTATCGGGTTCACCTTATTAGTCATATTGTTTATCTTATTACTATTGGCATTTGTCTGGCTGGTATCTAAACAAAGCCATTTTGAAGAACAGAAAAATTACTTTAAAGCGCTAAAAACCGTAATTGAAAATGAACTTCCCAGTATTGAAGATCAGTCAAATATTTATGATAACGGAAATTCATTTGCTGATGAAAAGCATTTTTATACCGCCGACCTGGATATTTTTGGCAAAGCTTCTCTTTTTCAAATGGTTAACCGGGCAGCTACTATGCCGGGTAAACGTTTATTGGCATCCTGGTTATCTTCACCGGCACAAAAAACTACTGTTTTAGACCGGCAACAATCGGTCAAAGAACTGGCTACGAAAAATGACTGGAAACTTGACGTGCAGGCCCGTCTTTTATTTACCAATAAGAGTAATAGCGATGAATTAAAAAACCTGTTTAACTATCTTAAAACACCGTTGCACCTGCCAGGCGAAAAATGGCTGAAGACATATATTAAACTTGCGCCTTATTTATTGTTAAGTACTATCATTGCCGGATATTTCTATCCAATATTTACGCTTATCGCTATCGGGATAGGCATATTTAACGCCACTATCCTGGTTTCGCGGGGCAGCTATATGATCAAATCAAGCTTTATTGCCGATAAAATAGGCCATACACTGGCAAACTACGCGCGGGTATTTAAAATTATGGAAACCGAACAATGGACATCCGCAAATTGCAATAACCTAACAAAACAACTTAACGCTAATCAAACTTCACAAAGCATTGAAGATCTGTCCCGGCTTGTCAATAAATTGGGGTATAGTTTGATCATGATCGTTGGATTCTTGTTGAACCTCTTTTTTTTATGGTCGCTTAAACAGATCATCGCTATTGAAAACTGGAAACGCCATAACCAGGATAGCTTAGAAGCAGCCTTTGATGTGATAGCCGAATTTGAAGCGTTAATAAGCCTTGCATCGCTCAAAATAAATTATCCCGGATGGTGTTTCCCCGGAATTGCGGATGGTGACGGATATACCTTAACCGCCAAAAATATATCGCACCCGCTTATCCCCTTTAAAAGCAGGGTTGCCAATGATTATGAATTAGAAAATGCTTTTAAAGTGGACATCATAACCGGCTCGAACATGGCAGGCAAAAGTACCTTTTTGCGTACTATGGGGATCAATGCTGTATTGGCACTGTGTGGTGCGCCCGTTTGTGCAGATAGTATGAAATTAAGCGTTATCACGCTGATAAGCTATATGCGGATAAAAGACTCGTTAAATGAAAGCACCTCTACGTTTAAAGCCGAACTTGACCGCCTGCAAATGCTGCTGGCCGCCGTTGAAAATGAACCCAAAGTTTTCTTTTTAATTGATGAGATGCTGCGGGGTACTAATTCTGTCGATAAATACCTCGGCTCGAAAGCGGTGATTGAGCGGTTGATCAGTAAAAAAGCGGTAGGCATGGTAGCTACGCACGATCTGCAAATTGCTGAATTAGAAAGACAATACCCGGATTATGTGCGCAACTTCTACTTTGATATACAGGTAAAAAACGGCGAAATGCTGTTTGACTATAAAATGAAACACGGTGAGTGTAAAACCTTTAACGCCTCATTATTATTGAAGCAGATAGGGATTGAGATAGACACTAATTGAATAACCACTAATTGGCACGAATTAAAGCGAATTTAACGAATTGAATGGACACTTAATTTTTGCGGATTAAGACATCTCCATTGCCCGTGTCCCTCACAGGCAATCCGTAAAAGTTAAGAATCAGAAATGGAAAGCGGATTACACAAATTAGTTTTATTGTAATTCGTGTAATCCGCTTTAATTCCGGCTAAATCGTATTCTTTATTCCTTCGGTGGTTTTTGCGAACCGCCGCCACCTCCTGTATCAGGTGCGCCGCCCATACCGCCAGAATCACCACCCTTTAAGTCATCATTTTTAATGGCTTTTTTATCCTGTGCAGCATTAAAATTAAGTTTACCAAAGCTATAGCTAAAGGTTACACCAACAGACCGGAAAGGAAACTGCACCGTACTGTTTGTTGCAAAACCGGGGCTTGAAATATGTGTATCAAAGTCTTTGTATTTTTCAAACGGCGACATGGTATTTATACCAATTGATCCCCTTTTATTCATTATTTGCTGCCTTATACCGGCCCCAATTACACTAAATGAGGGATTTGTTCCCTGTATGGTGCGGCGGGGTGAGTTTTCAACAACAAAAAGCTCGGCTATAAAGCCTTTTTTTGTTGTTACTGATGCGCTGCCAAAGGCGTTATATTGTATGTAGGTGCCGTTTTCAGACTGATCGGTAACAAACTGACCTGAGGGATCTGGATTATAGGTATAAGCGGTAATTTGCCCGCGCAAAGTCATTATACTGATTGGGTTAACCGACCCAAAAAAGCTGGCACCCATTGAATTGCTGTTACCAATATTGGCGTAAGTGGTTAAAGTGCCTGATTGTGCTATCCCATTTATAGTAGTGGTAATCGGGCTGGCAATGCTTTCAATTAACCCGTTGGTATGCTTGTAAAATGTCGACGCGTTTAATATAGCTGTACCCACAAAAACATTATAATTTAACTCCACTGTTTGCGCAATTTCGGGCGCTAACATAGGGTTACCAACGCTTTGGCTTTGTATATTGCTTTGGTTAAGAAACGGGTTTAAGTAAGTTAAACTGGGACGAGAAATACGCTTGCTGTAACTCAGCTTCATGGTTTGCGATGGCGTAAGCGCCTTTTGTATTGTAAAGCTGGGGACAAAAGTGGTATAGTTTTGTGTAAATACCTGCAGGTTGGTTTGAGTCGCGCTAACCGGGTCGCCGGATATAGCTGTATTTTCAACCCGCAGCCCTCCCATTAATGTATATCCTTTTGGTAAGCTATAAGTAAGTTCGGTATAACCCGCATACACATCCTGGTTGTAATTATATAAAAATGAAGTTGCAGCATTAGGAATAAAGTTGCCGGGGTTTAAAGGATCGGGGTTTGAGTTTGCAACCCCGCTGTTTATACTGCGGAAAATTGATTTTAAACCTGCCTCAAATTTAAAATCTTTAGTGATAGGGTTAACATAATCTGCTTGCAACGTATACTCATTACCTGCGGCATTATTCATGCTTACCTGGTCGGGGAACCTGGAAGTGTACAAGGTAGTATAATTAACATCAGAAGAGTTATGGCTCCATTGGGTTGAAAAGCTTAATTCGTGCCCTTCTTTTTTGAATTTATGGGTGTAATCAATATTCCAGTCAAATGCGCTTATAGCTGTATGCGAATCAGAGGTGTTGGAATAAAGCAAATTATTTGCGGCATTATTAAAATCGGTAAAATTATCCGTCTGTGTCTGATCGCTTACGAAACCACCCTGGGTGAGTTTAAAAGTAGAGCTTATGTTGTTAAAGTTGTTAATGTCATAACTCGCGGTTACATTACCCAGATCGGCATGACGTTTAATTTCGCTTGTTCCCTGGTTATCCTGGAAGGTATTAGTTGTACCCGCGTTAAATGCCTGCGTAAAATTAGTAAGCGACGTTTGCGGCCAGGTAAGATTACCGCCTATATTGGCAGTTAAACTAAACCTGTTTTGGTTATAGCTTATACTGGCATTACCATTATTTTGCCGTGTACCAACACCACCACTTACCGAACCGCTTATGCCCGAAACATTACTGGTTTTGGTAATAATATTCAAGATACCCGCAGTACCTTCCGCATCATATTTTGCCGATGGCGAAGTAATCACTTCAATGCTTTTGATCTGATCGGCAGGCAGGGATTTTAACACATCGGCCAAATCGGATGAGGTTGCGCCCGACGGCTTGCCGTTTATTAATACACGCACATTTCCGTCTCCGCGTAAAGACACATTGCCGTTAATATCCACAGCCACCAGCGGTACTTTTTGCAATATGTCGGTAGCATTGCCGCCGGCCGAGGTAAGGTCCTTTTCGGCATTGTAAACAATTTTATCTATATGGTTTTCAATTAATGATTTTGCACCTGTAACCTCTACCTCCTGTAACCGCTTTGAGCTTGGGGCTACCACAATGGCCCCCATTGCTTTATCGGGCTTGGAGAGTGTGGTTACGACGTTATTTACAACTTTAGTTGGATAACCTACAAACGAAACTTCAATTCTGTAGGTTCCGGGTTTTACGCCGTCAATTTTAAAAGCTCCTTTATCGTCAGTTAAAACCCCGTTAAGCGGCGATTTACCTGTACTCCTGAAAAGGCTGATGGTAGTATAAGGCATTGTTTCCTTGGTAACCGAGTCGATAACGGTACCGGATATACGGCCCACAATAGCTGGCGCTGCCGACCCGCCAACACCCGGTAACTGGGCTTTGGCAGACAGTATTGAACAAAATATTGCGATTAATGTAAGTATTCGTTTCATTTATAGTAATTTTCCTAATTGGAGGCGAAATTACTTCAAATGTTACAAGCAAGGGCTTATTTTGTTTATACAAACCGTCACCATGATGTAATTATTACACTAAGTAGTTTTATGTTAAAAACGATATGCCGGGGCAATTTTATCATATAGCGATGGGTTTCAAACCCATCGCTATGAAAAAAGCCGCCAAATTATTTTAATGGGTTTGCCCTTGTGGTTTTATACAACCATGTTCACTATCCGGCCCTTAACCACGATCACTTTTTTAGGCTTATCCCCGGCTAAATATTTCTGAACATCGGCATCGGCCAATACAAAAGCCTCAATTGCCGCAGGTTCAAGACTTAAAGAGATATTCAAATTCATTTTTGTTTTGCCGTTGATAGATATAGGGTAGGCAAATTCATCCTCAACCAAATAAGCCGGGTTAAATTTAGGATAAGAGACGTACGACAGGGTACCTGGCTTATTACCCAACTTCACCCATAATTCCTCGCAGATATGCGGCGCGTACGAGGAAAGCACGATAACCAAATCCTGCAAAACAGCGCGGTTATTACATTTAAGGTCGGTTAATTCATTTACCGCTATCATAAAGCTGGAAACCGATGTATTGAACGAGAAACGCTCCACATCCTCTTCCACCTTGCGGATGATCTTATGCAATGATTTCAATTCAGCTTTGGTTGGCTCCGCATTGCTAACTGTAAACTCCCAGGCCTCATTATGGAACAACCGCCAAAACTTACGCAGGAACTTAAATACGCCCTCAATTCCGTTAGTATTCCAGGGTTTGCTTTGCTCCAGCGGACCTAAAAACATTTCGTACATGCGCAGGGTATCAGCACCGTACCGTTCGATCAAATCATCCGGGTTAACAACGTTGAATTTGGATTTGGACATTTTTTCGATTTCAACACCGCAGATGTATTTGCCATTCTCCAATATAAATTCAGCATCAGCGTATTCAGGGCGCCATTCTTTGAATTTATTGATGTTCAATATGTCATTTTCTACAATATTAACATCAACATGTATTGGCGTGGTATTGTATTGTTTAGTTAATCCTTTGGAAACAAAGGTGTTGATAGGCCTGCCCATTTCATCAATCAGCCTGTAAATAAAATTACTCCTTCCCTGTATCATCCCCTGGTTGATCAACTTTTTAAACGGCTCTTCTTCAATCACCAGGTTAATATCCTTCAAAAATTTATTCCAGAAACGGCTGTACAGCAGGTGGCCGGTGGCATGTTCACTACCGCCGATGTAGAGGTCTACATCTTTCCAGTATTCGATTGCTTGTTTTGATGCAAATTCTTTATCGTTGTGCGCATCCATGTAGCGGTACCAGTACCAGGATGAGCCCGCCCAGCCGGGCATGGTACTTAATTCATATTCTTCGGTTCCTTTGTATTTCCAGTTGGTGGCCCTTCCCAATGGCGGCTCACCGCTCTCAGTAGGTAAATATTTATCCACTTCGGGCAACAACAACGGTAAATCACTTTCATCGATTAAATAAGGCAAACCATCTTTAAAATAAACCGGCACAGGTTCGCCCCAATAGCGCTGGCGACCGAATATGGCATCGCGCATGCGGAAGTTTACCTTCGCCTTGCCCGCGCCTATCGCTTCCAGTTTGGCAATTACGGCAGCAGTGGCCTCTTTGTAATTTAACCCGTTTATAAAGTCAGAGTTGATGTATTTACCCTCTTTCGTCGGGTCGGCTTCTGTTTCGGTGTTTTGTATGTCGATAATGGGTACTATCGGCAAATTAAAGTGTTTGGCAAACAGGTAATCGCGCTGGTCGCCGGATGGTACGCCCATTACCGCGCCGGTGCCGTATCCTGCCAAAACATAGTCGGCTATCCAGATCGGAACTTTCTCATCGTTTAGCGGGTTTATTACATAGCTTCCTGTAAACGCACCCGATACCGTTTTAGCATCAGCCATACGGTCCAGTTCTGATTTCTTTTTGGTTTGTTCGATATAAGCTTCGATAGCGGCTTTTTGTTCAGGTGTGGTTAATTCGGAAACTAATTCATGTTCTGGTGCCAATACTAATGAAGTTACGCCAAAGATGGTGTCCACCCTTGTAGTAAACACTTCTATAGCCCCCTCTAAATCTCCCCCGGTGGGGGAGACTTTTAAATCGTCCGAAATTAAAGCCCTCCCTTCCGGGGAGGGTTGGGTGGGGCTTAACGGAAACTTGACAGTTGCCCCAACACTTTTTCCTATCCAGTTGCGCTGCATCTCCTTCAATGGTTCGGGCCAGTCGATGGTATCCAGGCCTTGCAACAGGCGCTCGGCGTAGGCAGTAATGCGCATGCTCCACTGCATCATTTTCTTTTGCTCAACCGGGTAGCCGCCACGCTCGCTAAAGCCTTCTTTTACTTCGTCATTAGCTAATACCGTACCTAATGCGGGGCACCAGTTTACGGTGCTTTCGCGCAGGTAGGTGAGGCGGTATTTTAGTAATTCGGCTTGTTTATCGTTATGAGTTAATGCTTTCCATTCATCAGCTGTAAAGGTTGATACTTCTTCATCACATACGGCATTTATTGCGGCGGATCCATGTTTTTCAAAATGCTCAGCCAATTTGACAATGTTTTCGGCTTTGTCCGCATCCTTATTATACCAGCTATTGAACAACTGCATAAATATCCACTGCGTCCATTTATAAAAATCAGGCGAGCTGGTACGCACCTCGCGGCTCCAGTCGAATGAGAATCCTATCTGGTCTAACTGGCGGCGATAGGTGGCGATATTGGCTTCAGTAGTAACTGCCGGGTGCTGCCCGGTTTGTATGGCGTATTGCTCGGCAGGCAGGCCAAATGAGTCGTAACCCATTGGGTGCAATACATTGAAACCTTTTAAACGTTTATAGCGGGCAAAAATATCCGAAGCAATATAACCCAGCGGATGCCCCACATGCAGCCCGGCGCCCGACGGGTACGGGAACATATCCATTACATAATACTTGGGTTTGGCGCTTTTGTCTTCGGCTTTAAACGTTCCGTTTTCGGCCCAAAACTGCTGCCATTTTTGCTCTATATCTTTAAACTGGTAATCCATGCGGTATTTTACTGTGGCTGCGAAATTAAGAAATTCCCTTTGAGTATGGTAGCTATTTATCGGGATAGTTAGAAGGGCGACGATCAGATTTGACAACTTTCTGAAAGTTGTCAAATCTTTTACGATTTTTAATAAACTTAGCCGCGCCATTTAGAAGGGGCCCTAACAACTACTTTCCCGCTAACACATATTCTCCCCCAAAACTTGTCGGGGTTTCCAAATACTGGTTAAGCATTACCTTATTACTGTACGAGATAATATCCCCAAACCGTTCATCTTCTCCGCGCGCATTGAGGGTTATGGCATAACTGAATTTTGAAGATGCGCCCAGGTATTTTACCGGCATGGCCAATTCGTAAGTATAAGAACCATCGGCATCAAATTGGGTCATGGCCTTTATACCATCCTTGTTATCTATTTCAATTATTTTGAAGTTATGATAATGCAGCGGGAGATCCCCATAATACCGCGATATTGGGGTAACCCCTTTTATGGTATCCGTAATTTCACTTATACCCGATACCTTAATTTCTTTTAAGCTTTCCATTAAATCATTATTGGCACCTGCTAATCCCGTAGTGGGCATAGGGATAGCCCGGTTAGCGCCAGGCATTAAATTAGCGTGTTGTTGTTCAGGTTCCTGCTTTGTGGGTTGCACTTCCGCCGGGTTTATATTATCGCTAAGTGGTTTCCCGGCTGTAACCAATATGCCGCGCGCTTTATCCATGCTTAATAAGGGAAATAAAATAGTTATATTTTTATCAGCAGCGCTGATAGTAAAGCTAATACCGCCCTCTATCATTTTTTCAATAACGCGCGGTTCGGTGGCATGTATAACCAGGTAAACCTCATCGTTGTTATTGGCTATGGTATAAAAAACCGATGTGGCAGTATTATAAGCCAGGTATTGGTTGTTCCACTCGGTTGCTTTACCATCAATTTTTAGCCTTGCAGGCGTACGCTGGCTTGTTTGCTGAACATTAAGAAGAGATTGGGCGGCGACTTTAAACGAAATAGCATATAGTAAAACAATAATTAATATTGACTGGCTTATTTTTTGGTTTTTTATCATAAAGTTAAGGTAACAATTTATTTCTTCGCCAAAGTATATTCCGCCCAAAAATCTGTCGGCATTGATTGCCTTGCCCCAGGCTTAGCCGCAGGGATTACAGGTACAGACGGGTTACGGTTAATAGTGAAAATAGTTTTAGGGCCAATGTATTTAACCACATCGGGGCCAAATGGATTTGTACCGTTTAGCTGGATATGATAGG
>Ga0302309_10000268_pt1 | contig 67076 bp, 63 predicted proteins | sample III_Palsa_N1_1_FD_200453 | JGI IMG/M metagenome (GOLD analysis project Ga0302309, IMG submission 200453) | Peat permafrost microbial communities from Stordalen Mire near Abisko, Sweden - III_Palsa_N1_1 | ecosystem: Environmental > Terrestrial > Soil > Palsa > Peat permafrost | place: Sweden...
ACGAACCTTGCATCCTCAATACCCTTGCGCTCATATTCCGATATCGGGAATATCACACGGTCGGAGATATCGGTATCCAGCGAAAACACAATTTCGTAATAGGAGTCGGCCAGCCATAGTATCTTGTCGTACTCCAGTTTTTGCATATCGCTTTCCTGTAGCTTTTGTGAGTCAAGTATTACGCTGCGCAGGTTGGAGTATTCAAAATGATGATCGAGCTTTCCTTCCACCTCTTTCAAAACATCAATATTTATCTGTGTGGCAACCGCCTTATCAAAAAACAGCTTTTTATTATAAACGGCGTTCCTTACAATTTCGGCTTCATCAATATAGCTGCCTGCCGGTAAAACGGTGATATTGTTATTCTGATCAACTAAGGCCCGGCGAAATGTAATGGACGATATATGCCCTTCGCCCACAGCCCTGAAGCTGATGATCATGCGTTTCGATCCTTCCTGCAATTCGCTTTGGTCGGGGTCTTCAACTATTGACGGATTGAAAAATGCGGCTGATTCGATAGAATATTCGTGTGTAAAATAGGAACCAATAAGCAGCTTGCGATAAACGGTGAGTATATCATAATCAATATTCAACTCGGAGAAAAGCGGTTTTAACTTGCTGCAATGGCGGTTTAAAACCCGGGTTATATTACGGTGGCGTTTGGAATATTCCTGCAATAATGGCGAAACAATGCCGAAAGCGGCATCCTCTGTTATAGCCATTACCCGTTGGATTACCTCTTTGGCGCGGTCATTCCCGTTAAAAAAAAACCTGGCAATTACTCGTTTCGGATCGGGGTTAACCCGTATTGGTTTTCGCTCAACTAATAATCTCATATAAAAAAATCACTTTATGCTTTAACAGCAATATATTAAAATTGATTTAGCAATTTTACAAACCTTTATTTAATTACAGCTAATAATAAAGATATAATTTATATACGGATTTGCCTTAACGTAAGTTGTAAGCCTATAACGCCAAAATATTGATATATGGATTGCCGGAGGTGAAAAAAGTTTAACAGCAAGATAATTAATTGCAGTTAATCAGATCATTTTATTCCTTTTGATAAGATATGATCTTAAAATATTACTGTAACCTTCATCAATATCAGCATCCACAAGGTCGATATGATATTGGGCGCATTTGAGTTGTAATTGGTTTTTATAATGCGTTAACGACGACAAATAAGCCTCCCGTATTTTACCGGGATGAACCTTTACCTGCTCACCGCTTTCCATATCAATAAAATGGTGCGGGCGGTTATCAAAGTTAAAGTCAAGCTCCTTTTGCTTATCATTTACATTAAAAATAACCACCTCGTGCTTATTGTACTTTAAATGCTGAATAGCCGCGAACAGGGCCTGCAATTTATCATCGCTCAGGTTATTCTCCAGCATATCGCTAAAAATTATGATCATGGAACGCTGGTGAACCTCCTGCGCTATATGGTGCAGTACACCTGTAATATTGGTGCTGGTATTTGTTTTGGGTTGATTATATATTTTTTCCAGTTCGGCATACAGGTAAAACAGGTGTGTCGAGGTTGATTTTGCCGCGCTCAGCCAGTCTATTTTATCCGAGAACAGGCACAAACCAAAGGCATCGCGCTGCTTTTTGAACAGGTACATGAGCGATGCTACGGCGTATATGGAGAATTGTAATTTATTGATCCCCTTATCCGGAAAATTCATGCTTGATGAGGTATCCAGCAGCAGGTAACAGCGCAGATTGGTTTCTTCCTCAAACTGCTTAACAAACAGCTTATCGGTGCGGGCCAGTAGTTTCCAATCAATATTTTTTACCGATTCGCCATTGTTATACAGCCGATGCTCGGCAAACTCTACCGAAAACCCGTGGAACGGACTTTGGTGCAAGCCCGTAATAAAGCCTTCAACTACTTGCCGGGCAAGCAGTTCGAGGTTGGCAAGCTGCCGTATCTGCTGGTCGTCGTTTAATTGGGCCATAAAGTTTAAATATAGCTGATTTAATTTTCAAAAAAATGTCATTTCGAAACGAGGTACGAGTGAGAAACCTTATGCACCATGTAAGGCCGCGCGGCAAGCTGTATAAGATTTTTCCCTATGGCCGAAATGACAAACGGGGCAAAAAAAAAGCGTTACACTTATGTAACGCTCGCGTTTTACTTTTATGCGGATAGAATTATAGCTGTGCGCTTAATTTGCCTGCTAATATTGATTTTGGAACCGCGCCGATCTGTTTGTCAACAATTTCGCCGTTTTTAAAGTACAATAAGGCAGGGATGTTACGGATACCAAATTTCATTGATATACCGGGGTTGTTATCAACATTTACCTTGCCTACAATTGCTTTGCCTTCGTATTCCTTTGCAATTTCTTCAACTACAGGGCCAACCATCCTACAAGGGCCGCACCATTCTGCCCAAAAGTCAATAAGTACCGGTTTGTCTGATTTAAGAACAAGTTCTTCAAAGTTTGCATCAGTGATTTCTAAAGCCATGATATTTTTTGTTTTAATTTTTTCTATTTGTTATACAAATATATACTATTCAAATTGCTTGCCACAATTGCATTTACTGACATTGTGACAATGTGACAAACAGATGAAGAGGGCAATCATTATCGAACTGATTTTAATGATTTCAGGATATGGATTTTATTATATATCCTAAAAAATATGTTTACAACGTGCATCTGTTCTTATCAAACAAAACAATTACCCACTTCAACTTATTAAATACAATATGATCCCTTTACAGGAAATAGCCCTCCGTTTAGCCATTGCCGCCATATTGGGCAGCATAGTAGGCAGCGAACGGCAAAGGCATGAATGGGCGGCAGGCCTGCGTACGCATATGGTAGTTTGCGTAGGCTCGGCGCTTATCATGATCGTGTCTATGTTTGGTTTTCAGGATGTGGTGAATCATCCCGGCATTGTGCTTGATCCCTCGCGGGTAGCGGCGCAGGTGATCAGCGGCATTGGATTTTTAGGCGCGGGTACTATTCTTTTTCTGCGGCGCGAGGTGGTACGCGGACTAACCACTGCCGCCGGGTTATGGACGGTTGCCGCCATTGGCCTTGCCGCAGGCGGCGGCTTGTACTTTGCAGCCTGCATTACAACCGCTATTATATTTGTTATACTCGCCGCTTTAAAACCGCTGGAAACCCGGTTTTTTAATAAAGACAAGTTCAACGGCGTATCGCTGGTATTGGAGCGCAAGCAGGTTAGCCTTGAAAACATTGAGGATGTATTTAATACCCACAAAATTAAATATACAAAGATCAGCCTTTCACCATCGTTAGAAGAAGATCTGGATGATATGTCGATAAGCATTCAAAAGCTCTCCTTAGATAAAACCAACCTGCTGGTTGTAATTGAAGACCTGCGTAAGATAAAAGGCGTTAGGGAAGTGAGCTTTACGGTGAATTGAGAGAACCAAACCACCACCGCGTCAATTGCGAGGAGAAGATGCCGCACGCGCAATCCCAAAATCAACTTAATCAACGGTTAACAATTCCGAAAAATTCACTTAATTTGCCAAAACTTATTTTTTTACATGCAAGACCTCAAAAAACTAATTGAAGATGCCTGGGACGACAGGAAACTATTAGCACATACCGATTATGTAAACGCCATTGATACGGTTATTGACCGCCTCGACAAAGGTGAGCTGCGCGTAGCCGAGCCAGTTGGCAACAATCGCTGGCATACCCACGAATGGATAAAGAAAGCGGTGATATTATATTTCCCCATCAGGCAGATGGAAGAAATTAAGGTTGGCCCTTTTGTTTTTTACGACAAAATGAAGCTCAAAACCGACTATAAAAGTACAGGTGTACGTGTGGTACCGCATGGCCTGGCCCGTTATGGCGCGCATTTGGCCAAAGGCGTTATCATGATGCCATCATACGTAAACATTGGCGCCCATGTAGGCGAAGGCACTATGGTTGATACCTGGGCCACGGTAGGTTCATGCGCGCAGATCGGCAAACACTGCCACCTGAGCGGCGGCGTGGGCATTGGTGGTGTATTGGAGCCCGTACAGGCTTCGCCGGTTATTATTGAGGATAATTGCTTTTTAGGCTCAAGGGCCATTGTGGTTGAAGGCGTACATTTAGAGCATGAGGTGGTTTTAGGCGCAAACGTAGTTTTAACCGCGTCGACCAAAATTATTGATGTTACGCACGAGAAACCTATTGAATATAAAGGCCGTGTACCGGCGCGCTCGGTAGTTATACCAGGGTCATACCCCAAACAATTCCCCGGCGGCGAGTACCATGTACCCTGCGCGCTCATCATCGGCAAACGCAAGGAATCGACAGATAAAAAAACATCATTAAATGATGCTTTGAGGGAAAATAATGTGGCGGTTTAGACGCTAAAGGCTTGTGCGAATGGTTCCCCTCTTGAGAGGGGCAGGGGTGTGTTTGTACACATGCAGTATAACACACCCCTGCCAGTACACCTGCCAACGCGCCCCCTCTCAAGAGGGGAACTATAAATGTGCAGACCAAATGAAGATAGGATACGATGCCAAACGTGCTTTTTTAAACAATACCGGGCTGGGTAATTACAGCCGCTGGTTGATTAAAAGCATGGCTGAGTTTTATCCTGATAATCAATACTTCCTGTACACCCCACAGGTAAAGCCCAATTCGCGGCTCGATTTTTTAAACGATTTCGCTAATATCAATACCAAGATCCCCGGCGTTAAGTTGTTCACCTCGTGGTGGCGCAGCAGGGGGATCGTAAAAGACCTGAAACGTGATGGCATCGAAGTGTATCATGGTTTAAGTCATGAATTGCCTTCGGGGATAAAAAAAAGCAATATCAGGTCGGTTGTTACTGTGCATGATACCATCTTTCTGCGTTTCCCGCAGTACTATGGCAAAATAAGCCGCGCCATTTACACGGCCAAATTAAAATACGCCTGTAAAGTGGCCGATAGTATTGTAGCCATCAGCGAGCGCACCAAAGCTGACCTGGTGGAATTATTAAACATCACCCCCGAAAAGATCAATGTAATTTACCAGGGCTGTGATGCTTCCTTTAAAACCGTTTGCACTACTGAGGAAAAACAAAGCATCCGCAAAAAATATAACCTGCCAACCGAATTTATTTTGAACGTAGGTACCATTGAGGAGCGCAAAAACCTGTGGCTGCTCATAAATGCCTTAAGCTTTGAAAGCGATGTAAAACTGGTGGTGATAGGCCGCCAAACCCCTTATGTTGATGAGATAAAAAAGCACCTGAGCAAATACCAGGCAAACAACCAGGTAATATTTATAAATAATGTGGATTTTGCCGATCTGCCTGCTATTTACCAGTCGGCGCGCTTGTTTGTTTACCCTTCGCGCTACGAGGGCTTTGGCATACCTGTGCTGGAGGCCATTACCTCGGGCACGCCTGTTATTGCCGCCAAAGGCTCGTGTTTGGAAGAAGCGGGCGGCCCTGATAGTTTGTACGTGGCCCCGGATGACCATATAGATCTGGCCGAAAAGATCCATCAGGCCATGACAGATGATGAACTGCGCAAAAATATGATTGCCAAAGGCAAAGAATATTCGCTTAATTTTGAGGACGATAAACTGGCCGCGCAGTTGATGGCTGTTTACAATAATATTACCGCTCATGCTGAATAACGAAGTTGCCAAAGCATTAAAAGTACTGCAGGATGGCGGCATCATCCTTTACCCCACCGATACCATTTGGGGCATAGGCTGCGATGCCACCAATACCGAAGCCGTTAAAAAAATATATCAGCTCAAGCAGCGCGATGAAGCCAAAAGCATGATCATTTTGCTGGATACCGATAACAAGCTGCAAAGCTATATCAGCGATGTGCCTGACCTGGCTTACGACCTTATAGAATTTGCCGAAAACCCACTAACCCTGGTAATGCCCGGCGCTAAAAATATATCGCCTGCCCTGATCAGCATCGATGGCAGCATTGGCATAAGGGTAAGCAGCCATCCGTTTTGCCAGCAGTTGATACAGCGTTTGCGCAAGCCGCTGGTATCAACATCGGCAAACATCAGTGGCAAACCATCACCACAGTATTTTTCACAGATAGATCAGGAAATTATCGACGGCGTAGATTACGTAGTTGATATTGACCAGCACAGCATGGAAATAAAAAACCCGTCAACCATTATGCGCCTGTCGCCTAACGGGAGTTTTGAGTTTATAAGGCGGTAAAGCAGCACACTCCGCCCATCATCACGTCATTGCGAGGAACGAAGCAATCACACATGATAGGTAGTGCAATGCAAAGCAAATATGCATGTCTATTCGCATACTAAGCGCATGGTGTACCATGCGTGATAGATGCTTCGTTGCGCTCAGCAAGACAATTTTTTATCCATTATGTCATTGCGAGGAGGAACGACGAAGCAACCTCGTCGCCAAGGCACAGTCGACATGTATAGCGACGAGGTTACCGCGCTAACGCTCGCAATGACAAGGTTTTTAAAGAAGGGGGCTAATTCCCGCCAATTTCCTTAATTTTGCCGCATTATACATGAAACAGCACCTCCATCACCCCATATTCAACATCATATCAAAAATAGCCGGCGAAAACAACCTGCAGGCTTATACCATTGGCGGTTTTGTGCGTGATATTTTTTTAAACCGCCCATCAAAGGATATTGATATTGTGGTGATAGGCAACGGCATCGACTTTGCCGAAAAAGTGGCCAAACAACTAAAAGTAAAACTGGCCGTATTTAAAAACTTCGGCACCGCGCAGCTAAGATATAAAGACCTTGAGGTAGAATTTGTTGGCGCACGCAAGGAATCCTACCGGCTTGATTCACGCAAGCCCATTGTAGAGAACGGCACTTTAGAAGACGACCAGAAGCGCCGCGATTTCACCATCAATGCTTTAGCTATTGCCCTGCATCCTGATAATTATGGCGAATTGCTTGACCCTTTTGGCGGCATGGCAGATATGGAGCAAAAGATCATCCGCACGCCCTTAAACCCGGTTGAAACATTTTCGGATGATCCCTTGCGTATGATGCGCGCCATACGCTTTGCCTCGCAACTAAATTTCAGGATAGATGGCATAGCGGTAGCAGCCATAAAAGACAATGTAAACAGGATAAGCATTGTATCGCAGGAGCGCATAACTGATGAACTGAATAAGATCATCCTGTCGCCCAAACCATCCATCGGTTTTAATTATTTGTTTGATACCGGCCTGTTGCACAAAATATTCCCGCAAATGGTGGCGCTTTTTGGTGTGGATTATATCGATGGCAAAGGCCATAAGGATAACTTTTACCACACGCTTCAGGTATTGGACAATATTTGCGAAACCACCGATGACCTGTGGCTGCGCTGGGCGGCAATACTGCACGATATTGCCAAACCCGCCACCAAGCGTTTTGAACCGGGCCATGGATGGACATTCCACGGGCATGAGGATAAAGGCGCGCGTATGGTGCCTAAAATATTTGCCCAGTTAAAACTACCGCTTAATGAAAAAATGAAGCAGGTGCAAAAGCTGGTGCAATTGCATTTGCGGCCCATAGTTTTGTCGCAATCTATCGTGACGGATTCGGCGGTGCGGCGTTTGCTTTTTGAGGCGGGGGATGACATTGAGGGCTTAATGCTGTTGTGTAAAGCAGACATTACGACAAAAAACGAATATAAAGTAAAAAAATACCGCCAGAATTTTGAGCTTGTTCAACAAAAATTAAAAGATGTTGAAGAGCGCGATAATATCCGCAATTGGCAGCCACCCGTTACCGGCACCGATATTATGCAGCTTTTTGGCCTGAAAGAGGGCCGTGAAGTGGGAATTATCAAAAATCAGATACGCGAAGCCATACTCGAAGGTGAAATTCCAAACTCCCGCCCCGAGGCAATTGCATACACAATTTTAAAAGGCGAAGAAATTGGCTTAAAAGTTGTGGCAGGGATTTGATAAATATTTAAGTTTTCGGTTTAAAAACAAATCCGAAATCGAAAATCCGAAATTCGAAATAAAAAATTATTTTTGTTAAAATCTACTAAAAAAAATGGCACTATACAGGTTCAGGGTTACTTTTGAAGACTACGATGATGTTACCAGGGAGATTGATGTAAAATCAAATCAAACTTTCGAGGATCTACACCGCGCTATTCATCAGTCAACAGGCTACAGTCCGGAATATTCTTCTTCCTTTTACATCAGTAACGACCAATGGATGAAAGGCGAAGAGATCACTTATCTGCCCAATCAGCGGCGGATTGACCGTGGCGTTGCGCTGATGGAAAAAATAAAGTTAAGCAACCGTATTGACGACCCGCACCAAAAATTTTACTACACCTTTAATTTCGACCGTCCTTTTGATTTCCATGTGGAATTGATGAAGATCATATTGGAGGACGCGCCGGGTGTTACTTATCCTGCCGTAATAAAATCGGTTGGCGAAGCTCCAAAGCAATTTGGCAATGTATTTACGCCTACCGCTGCACCGGCTGATGCTGATGAGTTTGATTTTCTGAACGAAGAAATGGGCTTTAACCCAGAAGATGCTGATGACCTTACAGAATTAACCGAAGATGAAGCGGTTGAAGATACTGATGAAGTAGCTGTACATGGTGAAGATGAGGAAGAGGACGAATTTGGCAGTGAATTTTCAGACAATGAAGGTTTTGAAGACGACGGCAAATCGCATGATGATTATTGATCGTTAGTTCATGGATCATAGTCAATAGCCGATAGCTGTAATAATCAATAAATAGGGTATTAATTTTGCTATGGTCTATGGGCCATGGTCTATCGACTATCTACCATGAATAACGAAAACAAAACCCTCGTAGTTATTGCGGGCCCTACCGCGGTTGGTAAAACGGATACGGCTATTGCGCTGGCCCAACATTATAGTACCGTCATACTTTCTGCCGATTCGCGCCAGTTTTACCGCGAAATGTCTATCGGCACAGCAAAACCCAATGCCAGCGATCTGGCCGCGGCAAAACACTATTTTATTGATTCGCACTCTGTAACTGAAAATTTCAGTGTTGGCGATTTTGAAAAACAAGCGCTTGCTTTACTGGATGATCTTTTTACGCAGCACGATGTGGTGATACTCGCCGGTGGTTCGGGCTTGTACATCAAAGCAGTTTGTGAGGGCTTTGATGAATTGCCCATAGCCGACCCTGGCATCAGGCACCGCCTTAACCAGGATTTTACCGAACAAGGTATTATGCACCTGCAGCAACGCCTTAAAGAAGCTGACCCGGTATATTATGATCAGGTAGACATTCACAACCCGCAGCGCATCATCCGCGCTTTGGAAGTTTTTGAAAGTACCGGCAAGCCCTTTTCATCCTACCGAAAATCAACCGTAAACAAACGCCCGTTCAACATTATAAAATTTGGCCTTAACCTGCCTAAGGACATTTTGTACCAGCGGATTAATGACCGTGTTGATATAATGCAGGAGCAGGGTTTAGTTGATGAAGTAAGGTCATTACTCCCCCAGCGCCATCTGAACGCGCTAAATACCGTTGGCTATACCGAACTTTTTGATCACTTCGATGGAAAAACAGATATTGATTCAGCCATCGAACTCATTAAACAAAACACCCGCCATTTTGCCAAAAGGCAGCTAACATGGTTCCGCAAGGATAAGGATATACACTGGCTGGAAGCCGATGATGAAGAGGTGATTAATGAGATGTTGCAAATGGTAAGTGGCAGTTCATTAAGGAGTGCGTCATGCTAAGTTAGCCGAAAATTATATCCATTTGTCATCCTGAGCGGCAGCGAAGGATCTATTATACAAGCGGACGGCGACCAAGCGCCTGGTTATAACGCGATAAAATCCTTCGCTCCCGCTCAGGATGACAAAAAATAAATATCACCATAATGCAAACGTTTGTTCAAAGATTTATTCGCATCCAACAAAACAAAACGCCAAAATTTACCATTTTTACCAAATGGATTCTCGCAGAGATTTTTTAAAAAAGGCGGCGTTATTAACCGGCGCTACAGGGCTTTCGGGCATATTGCCCGCTTCTATTCAAAAGGCAATGGCCATTAACCCGGCACCGGGCAGCACTTATATGGATGCCGAGCACATCGTTATCCTGATGCAGGAAAACCGGTCTTTCGACCATACTTTTGGCTCGCTGCGCGGTGTGCGGGGCTATAACGACCCACGGGCCATCACGCTGCCCAACAAAAACCTGGTTTGGCTGCAATCCAACAACGCAGGCCAAACTTACGCGCCATTTCACCTCGATATTAAAAATACCAAATCTACCTGGATGAACTCGCTGCCGCATAACTGGGGCAACCAGGTAAGCGCCCGTAACGATGGTAAATTTGATAAGTGGCTCGAATCGAAACGCTCGGGCACTAAAGCTTATGCCGACATGCCCCTTACGCTGGGTTACCACAACCGGCAGGATATCCCATTTTACTATGCGCTGGCTGATGCCTTTACCGTTTGCGATCAAAACTTTTGTGCATCATTAACAGGCACCGACCCTAACCGCCTCTTCTTTTGGACGGGCACCATACGCGCCGAACAGAACGAAAACTCAAGGCCCAATGTGTGGAATGAGGATGCAGATTTTGGCAAGCTAAAATGGACTACTTTTCCCGAACGCCTCGAAGATCACGACATATCATGGAAATGCTATCAGAACGAGATCAGCATTGATGTTGGCTTTAAGGGCGAGGAAGAAGAATGGCTATCTAACTATGGCGATAACCCGCTGGAAAATTTCGCGCAGTACAACGCATTTTTATATGAGAAGCATTTAGTACAGGTTCAAAAGCGGGCAGATGAGTTGCCGGGCGAGATAAGCGATATCCAGAAAAAAATAAGCGCCTTAGCCGCCGGCGATGCACAGGCATTACATTTAAAAGGCCAGTTAAAGGAAAAACAAAGCGAACTGGATGATATAAATAAGGAACAGGCCAGTTATCAGCCCGGCCAGTTTGAAAAGCTGTCGCAAAAAGAAAAGAACATCCATAATAAGGCGTTTTCCTCCAATATAAACGACCCAAATTATCACGAGCTTACTACCTTAACTTATGACGATAACGGCACTCAGCGCCAATTAAAAGTACCTAAGGGCGATGTATTGAGCCAGTTCAGGCAGGATGTACAAACGGGTAACCTGCCCACGGTATCGTGGCTAACCGCGCCCGAAAATTTCTCCGATCACCCCAGCGCGCCGTGGTATGGGGCATGGTATGTATCGGAGGTGATGGATATACTTACCCATAACCCCGAAGTATGGAAAAAAACCATTTTCATATTAACCTATGACGAGAACGATGGTTATTTCGATCATATCCCGCCATTTGTAGCGCCACATTCGCATAAAGAAGGTACGGGCAAGGTTTCGCACGGTATTGATACCCGGGTTGAATTTGTAACGCTTGAGCAGGAACAGGAAAGAAACGGGTTCCCGGAAAATGACCTTACCGAAAGCCCGATAGGCCTTGGCTACCGGGTGCCTATGGTTATCGCATCGCCCTGGAGCCGTGGTGGCTGGGTGAACTCCGAAGTTTTCGACCATACCTCTACCCTGCAATTCCTGGAACATTTTCTGAATAAAAAAACGGGCAAAAAAATAAAGGAAACCAATATCAGCAGTTGGCGGCGCACCATTTGCGGCGACCTTACCTCAACATTCAGGCCTTATCATGGAGAGCCCATAGCCGAGCCAACGTTTTTACAAAGAGATGCCGTGGTTGAAGGCATACACAAGGCCAAATTCAAAAAGCTGCCATCAGACTATAAGTTGCTTACCGCCGATGAGATAAGTCAGATAAATCACGCCCCGCATTTATCGCCCTATATGCCCAAACAGGAAACAGGCACAAAACCATCATGTGCCCTGCCCTACCAGCTTTATGCCGATGGCAATTTAAGCGCCGATAAAAAATTATTTAAAGTAAAGTTTAAGGCTGATGATGCCGTTTTTGGGGAAGCAGCCTTAGGCTCACCATTCAATGTATATGCGCCTGGGAAGTTCAAACAGGATGATGTGCGCGCCTGGGCTTATGCCCTTACTGCCGGAGATGACCTGGGCGATGAATGGCACCTGCATGATTTTGAAAACAATGCCTATCATCTGCGGGTTTACGGGCCAAACGGTTTCTTCCGCGAATATGCCGGCAACAGCGCCGACCCGGATATAACCATGCTTTGCGAGTATCAGCCCAAACTTACCAGCAATGAACTAAGCGGCAATATCGAACTAAAACTTACCAACTGGAACGTCAAAAAACAATACCAGGTACAGGTGACCGACAATGCCTACAAAACTACCGATCATAAAAAAATACTGACCGCATCAAGCGCAAGTTCCATCATTCTCGAACTTAAGAAAAACCATTATTGGTACGATTTTACGGTACGGGTAAGCGGCGTGGCTAATTTTATGAAAAGGTACGCGGGCCGGGTAGAAACCGGCAAGCCAGGTTTAACCGATCCATTTATGGGGAGGGTGATAGCTTAAATTAATGTGGACTTGAATGCTCCACATGTAATTGCAAGCGATAGCGCGGCAATCTCGTCGCCCGTTGAAATATAAATTGTGGTTTGGGCGCGTTAACCAGTACCACCAACATAGTTGTTAGTTGCGTTTTTCGTGTATGTATATTTAAAAATTCACGTTTTAACCTACTTACCCTGTAATTTTGAATCTGGCAAACCTGGCTGATATGCCAGCCTTTGGCCGTAAGCCTGTTGATAACATCGTTACTGGCGTAAAGCAAAAAAGAATTTAGCGGTGGTGTTTTCAGCGTGTCAGGATTTATTGTTCCTAACGGCTGCTTAAGGTAAAACTCCATGGGCCAGTTACTCTCTTCGCATTGCATAACGGGGTATTTTTGGGGGTTGTGATCATTTAGCCACATAGCTGCCGTACTGCCGCCCTGGTACACCATAAGTGATGGGTAAAACGCCAGGTTAAGAAACAAATTAACAATAACCGCGGCGCAGGCTGTGCTGATGATAATTTTCTGCATGCTTACTGTGCTTATCATATCGGGCACAAAAACCATAATAATGTAAACCACGCAAATGAGACTGATAACCGGCCACTTGAAATGATCGGGCGCAAAAAAGTACTCCAGCGCGCCAATGATCAGCAGCATCAGTATAATAACTATAATTTGGGTTATGCGTATGATCTTTATGCTTTTGGGTAGCTGCACATGATAAAGGTATTGCGCCGTAATAATAGCCAGGAACGGGTAAACGATATTCAGGTAGTAAGGCAGCTGAAATTTGGATGCCGAGAACAGCAAAAAGGTAAGCAGGCCGCCGCACAGGCAATACCACTCGTGGGTTTTTACATTTTTGATGCCTTTTTTTATAGATTGAAATATACCCACAAACAATAAAAGCGACCACGGCAAAAATGCCCAAAGCGTAGTATGCACAAAAAAGAAAGGGTCGCCGCCACCTTTGATGGGGCCGGTATTAAAAAAGCGCCCGAACTGGCTATCCCAAAAAAAGAATTTCATACCCGAAACACCTTTTTGCCCAAACATCACCTTTTCGGGGTGCAGATCAAACTGCTGGTATAGACAATAAATTTCGGGCATGATGAATAGCATCGTCAGCACAATAGCTATTAGCCAGCGCCAGGCAAAAAGCTGCCGCCATTGTTTGGTGATGATAAACTGCCCCGCTATGGCCCCGCCAATAGGCACAATGGCAAACATGCCCTTGGTCATGATGGCGCAGGCGGTAAACACACAGCCTGCCAGCAAATGCCAGTAATTGTTACGGATATGTGCCTTATAAAAATGATAAACCGCGGCAATAATAAGCCCGGTTAAATAAGGTTCGGCGCGAACATCGTTATTGGATATGATGATATGTTCGGCAGTAAGCAATATCAGCACTGCCCATAGGGCTATTTGTTTGTTATAAAGGTTTTTGGCAAAGTGATAAGTGTACAAAGCGCCCATCAGCAAAAACAAAATACCGGGCAACTTATACGCCCAGGTAGTAAAACCAAAACACCTGAAAAAAACAGCAGTAACCCAAAACGGAAAATGTGGTTTATCAAGCCAATCCTTGCCGTTTACCGTAATATCCACATAATTATGGTGCATCACCATAGTTTTGGCAATGGTGGCATACAGCGTGGCATCGGGCCCTATCAGCGTAACAAATAAACCGCTAAAATTTACCGCGACAGCCATCGCGATAAAAAGATAAAGCCATTTTAACTGTTTAGCAGGTACTGTTTGATCCATAATTTACACCTTAGGCGGGGGTGAATATAATCAGATTTTGCAGGATGTATCAATGTAATCTAATCACATATCATTACGGGTGGCCTTTCTCGCTAATCAACGTTCCCAAGTGGAGATAAACACGACGAGATTGCCACGCTATCGCTCGCAATGACATATTTTGTATTTGTCATTGCGAGAAGCAGTATGGGCAAGAGCGCGGAGCGACGAAGCAATCCCGGTGCCATGCCTAATGAATAATGCACAGCGACGAGATCGCCACTTTGCTATTCAGTAGCTTATAAAAACTTCAGGATATTCTCTGTCGTATCAATCTCCCCCATCCTTGGGAAAATGTATTTAAAGCTGTGTGCGTGCGCGTCGGGAAACATATCGGTCATGGCATCACTGGCGAAGGTAATGTTATAGCCTTTTGCGCTGGCACTACGTGCAGTACCCTCAACACCTATGCTGGTTGATACACCACCGATCACGATACCCGTAACGCCAAATTTTCTAAGTTCTTCATCAATATAGGTGCTATCAAAGGCATCCCAGGTTGATTTGGTAACGAAGATATCATCGTCGTTTGTCTTCAGTTCGGGCACAATATCAAAAAAGTCGGGGCTAAACTGGCCGCCGGGCGAGTTTGATGGTTCCTTGCGGGCCTTCAGCCAGGCTGCATCTGATGGGTTTACATTTACTATCACCACAGGCAGGCCTGCTTTATGAAACGCGTCGACCAGTTTGGCGGCGTTTGCAATAATGCCTGCAATGGGGTGTACTACCGGGTATTGTACAATACCCTTTTGAAGATCGATTAAAACTAAGGCGGTATTTTTATCTAATGCGGTAACCATAATTAGTGAATTAATGAATGAGTGATTTTTTTTATTGATGTTATTGAATAACGATTATTAACAGCTGTGATTATACCTGATCAGCTTTTATTAATAATAAGGCAAACTTACAAGTTTAACTTATCATATCCAAAAAAAATATGCTTAATTAACTAAACATTTTTACCACTTATGCTATTAAGTACATATACTTAAACAGTTAATTTTATGAAATACGCATTTGTTTTAGGCTCAAGCGCCTTTATAGTTCCGCACGGGGTTATTAATTATGCTGATGAGGACAATACCAGCGAAATATTAAGGATAAATTCCATCTGGCACGATACCGATCCAAGCTCATTCTTCAGCATTGATCTTGACATCAGGGATAGTAAAGGCAACGGCGTTATCATAAGCGCAAATAAAGCATTGGGCGATGGCGTGAAAGTGATTGAAGAACGTAAAAGTGTTAAAGTTTTAGGTCAGGATGGCTCAATCATCATCAAGGTTCAACAACTGGATGATGAAACCGCTATGAGCCTTGAACACAATATAACCGCTGAGTTTGAGGTAAACATGCCCTTAGCTGTTATACGCATCTTCGGCGATTTCACAACGCATGGCCTGCACATTATGGCCGAAAACGAAAAGCTGTTCATTAACGACATTGGCTATGCAACAGTTGCCCTGGCAGGTAACGATCTGCGGTTTACCTCGGCAGGGGTTGTGCTGTAACAGCTGTAACAGCTTTAATATTCCAGCTCGGTGCAAACAAAGCCTGCATCCTGTAACAGCAACTCAACCCTGCGCGGGTTAAGGTCATTTGAAACTATCCGGAGTATATGATCACAATCCTCCAGGTCGAAATTCCATTGTTTAATAGCCGGTACGGCCGCTAACAGGGGTTTTACCCTGTTAACTGCCTCGCGGTTATAAACACTTGTTATAAATACCAGTACATCCATAATTGTGTTTATTTGATAAAGTAATAAGAAGCAAGAGCCAAGACGAAGAAAGCCGGCTTGATTCCAATCTTGCTTCTTTTATAAATTATTCCGTTGCTTTCGGCGCATCCTCAGCTGTGAATTTATCCCAGTTGCCTTCAAACCCGCCGCGGCCAAACTGGCCTTTGAAGCCGCACATGCGGTCGCCCATTTTTTGTTTAAACTTTTCCTTTTGTTCGGGTGTCATGTTTTTAAAATGTTCCTCCATGCGCTGGCGCCTCCACTGGCCGCCGCCAAAGCCGCCACGGTGGCCGCCTTTGCCAAATCCAAACAAAATTTTGCATAGTACAAACAAGCCCATGGCCTGCCAAAAAGTTATAAGCCCAAGGTGAAATATGCCGGGCATTAAATTGTTCCATAACAGCATTACCACAAAGCTTGCCAGTGTAATAAACGCTGCAACCGCTATTGGTATAAATATAAACCGTCCTTTAAAAAATATTCTTTTCATGTTTTTAATTTTTAATATTGTGTAATCTCATTATACAATTGTTTAAGCCGTTTGCGCAGGTGCAACACTGCATAGCGCTTACGCGATACTAAGGTTTGCACGTTATCGCCGGTAAGGTCGGCCATCTCGGCAAAGGAAATATCCTCCAGTTCGTTCCAGATAAAAACCTGCCTTTGCTTTTCAGGCAGCTCATCGAGCGCTGAAAATAGTTCCTCCCAAAAAAGATTACGGATGTATTCTGTTTCGGGTGTTTTTGCCTCGGTGAGTAATATATCCTTAAAATCGCTGGTGTCGTCATCCTCATCATCGCCACCTACTAACATATCGTCCAGCAAGGTTTCCGACTTTTTCCGGTGCTTATCAGTTATTTTATTATTGGCAACCCGGTAAAGCCATGCGCCTGTTTGTTCAATGGGTTCCGAATTGATGACCGCGCTAAACTGGTACCAAACATCCTGCAGAATGTCTTCGGCATCGGCATCGCTTTTTACGCGCCTGCGGATAAAGCCCAGCAAATTCTGACCATACGATTTAATTGTTTGTATGATGTGGCTGTTTTTATCCTCGGGCATTACGGCTGTTACCAATGTATTGTGCATTTAAAGATAAGACGAATGTGAAATAAAAACATTTTAAATTATTTATAAAAAAAATGCGGCACCTGTGGGTGCCGCATTTTTTTTATAAATAATAGTGGTTAGTGATTAGTTGGACGTTTGCTTAACATAATGTACACTAATCACTAATCACTAATCACTAATCACTAATCACTAATCACTAATCACTAATCACTAATCACTAATCACTAATCACTAATCACTAATCACTAATCATAATCCATCGTATCATTTTCCTGTATCTCAACCGCGCCTTTACTGTTATCGTTATTGATGTATACGTTTATGGTAAACAGCCAGTTGGTGTACATATATATGGTACGGTTTGCATCGGCACCCTGAAAATGTTTATCTAAACCCGCAAGCTGGGCCTGGGCCAGCAGGTTGCGGATATATTTTACATTGGTTGAGGTATAGGTAACGCTATGTAAAAAAGTGCCTTCGCCATTTTTAACGCCATAGCCTATGATCACCATTTCGCTTTTTGACGATGGCGTTGTGCCCTGATAATGTGATATGGTAAGCCCTTTGATCACTTGCGTATACAGCTGCTTGAATGGCTTTTCGAATGTTAAATTATTATGCGCCTCGGTATTGCCAAGTTCGGCAAGATTTGTAAGGTCAGACATGGTTAAATTCTGTGCATGCGCACTCATGCCCAATAAAACCAAAACTAAAGCTGCGAGGTAATTTTTCATTATGCTATCAAATATAAACTTTTTTTTGAAAAACAAGTTAGTTCATTGGTTCATTAGCTCATTAGTTTATTGGTAAATAGTCCATTAATACATTTTTATACCGCATGCAAATACCAATGAACTAATGACCCAATGAACTAATGACACCTTTCTTATTGTACCACGATATCACCAGCCTTATCATTCTGTTATAGGTGAGCAGGCCTTGCGGCTGGTTATTGGCTTTTAAAAACCTATCATAAAAAAGGCTGCTGATCACATCGAGCTTACCTTCGTAGCCCATCCAGTAATTGCGCTCGGTTACAAAATCGCTGTGTACTGCCGGGGATACCTGCAGCTTTAACTGCTTGTGCAGCACCGAATCGCGCATCATCAGGTCGCGCATAAATTCGTCAACAGCTTCGTGATAGGCCGAGTAGCGCAGCAGGCGGTCATTTGAATTTATCCCGGCCAGAAAGCCCACGAAGTTCGCTTCATCCTCGGGGCCGTAACCCATCTGGTGCGACATTTCATGACAAGCCACAAATGGCCGCAAAAAAACAGGCATCTGGTAATTCATCTGAGCTTCGGTAGTAAAGGGGTCGTAATAACCTGAAGTGCCCATATAATTAAGCAAGGATGAGAAAAGCGAGGATTTTACATTTGGGTCGTAAGTATAAAAATCAGCTGAACCGGCCGACAGGGCTTTTATCGCCTGTATGGCCGTTTGATAAATGGCTTTATTACTTTGTAAGGTATCCGCATGGGTTACCCGAGCGCGGGTGGCGTTAGCGCTATCAATAAGTACCGATGCTATGGAAGCCAGCTGCTGTGTGGTATAATTGGTATCGGTAAGTTTAAGGCGTACCGATGCCGGTGGCCTGAAATAGTTTATCCCCCATAACAAATAAAAAGCCAGCATGCCAATTTGCACACCTATTATCACCCCAAGCACCAATATGCCAGCCTGCTTAAATTGTTTTTTGAAAGCAAGCCTGATAAGCCGACCCAGGCAATAAAGTATAAGCAGGATAACCGCGCCATAAATCACATCGCCCATGCTAAAGGGGAACAGATTGAAAACAGGGTGCATTACCCGGCATATAAAAAGATAAACGCCTTTGGAGTAATAACGCTCGATAATTTGGGGATGATCCTCAAGCAAACCAAGCAAAAAAATAGTAATGGCCAATACCACAATGGTGATAAGCCTTGTTTTTACAATATTTTTGCGTGGCTTGAGGGGCATTTTTTGTAGAGTAGTTAGTAGAGTTGGAGTTTGGAGGTTAGAGATTAGTTAATCAGTTTTAAATGAAGTTGAATATTCAATAATTCAATAAATCACTCATTCATTAATTTATCTTAACTAATCTCTAACCTCCAAACTCTCTAATCACTACCTTATTTTACTTTTACCGGCACCGCAAGTTTTTCCCACATCAGCACAAAGCCTTTGTCGTTAATGGCATAAACCAGCCTTTCATGCGGCATATCGGCTTTTTTCGCTTTTACCTTTACGCGTAAAATATCTTTGTTGCTATCATATTTAAAGGCACCCCATTGGTTGGGGACACTGTTAAAAATAATTGTCCACTTTTTTGTACCGGGGATAACAAAAAAGCCATATTTACCCGCAGGCAACACTTGGCCCTGCACTTTAATTTGCTTACTGGTGGTAAAAGTGGTTGCTTCATTAGCACCTGCACGCCAAACGGTATCATAAGGCACTAAACCGCCCCAAATTTTGCGTCCTTTTACCGATGGGCTGCCATAATTAATAGTGATGGTAGCGCCATGGATCATGCCGCTTACACTGTCGCGCGGGCTGGCAATTGGTTTATTACCGCCCATTTGGGCCATTACACCGCTCGAAAACATAAAGGCACATACAAAAAATAATGCAGCCTTTAATTGAAATGATCTGTTCATGATATTTTGAGTTTTTTAGTTTTAATTGTTTATAAAGGTAGCGTGAAAATGCAATTCCACCCGCATTGTTTTAATATTATTACGATGATGGCAAAAAATTAAAAACTGGCACGAAATATGAACATATATTATTATAAGAACGCACACTGCAGTTAGGAATTGACCGAAAGGTTAAACAATTGTTGTGAGTTTTTGCCCCTGTCGCAAGACAGGGGTTTTTTTATGCCTTATTTTTTGTCATCCTGATTTCTATCCATTACGCATTAGAAAAAATAAAAAAATGTCATTGCGAGCCGGAAAGTGAATAGGGTAGCGCGGCGAAGCAACCTCGTCGACATGAATAACGGTTGTGCAATGGCGACGAGGTTGCCGCGGCTCACTTTCGCTCATATCCCTGCATGAGCCTCGCAATGACATATAAAAAAATAGAGTCACGTTATACTTTTTTTTAATCCTCGCTGATTTTATAAGTCAGGATGACAACATTATTTTTACCGATAAGCCCCAATATATTTACCGATATTATTTACTTTGCTGCATGAAAGACAAAAGCAGGCAATTTTACATGTTATTGTTTGTTTTGGCGCTGATAGTTAACCTGGCGGGCATCAACGTAAAATTTTTTACCGACGACCCCGGTTTATATGCCGCCATAGCCAAAAACATGGTGTACAGGCACGACTTTTGGCAACTGTTCACCTATAACCAGGACTGGCTGGATAAACCGCATTTCCCTTTCTGGATGGTGTTTTTCAGCTTTAAGGTGTTTGGCATCAGTGTTTGGGCTTACCGGTTGCCTGCCCTGCTGTTTTTTATGCTCAGCTGTGTTTATACCTTTCTGTTCACCCGTAAATATTATAGCATTGAGGTTGCCGCTGTTGCCGTTTTAATACTAATGACTGCCCAAAGCGCGCTCATGGGCAATACCGATGTACGCGCCGAGCCTTATTTAATGGGGCTCATCATCGGCAGCATATACCATATTTCGAATTTAGAAGATCGTTTTACCTTTACCAACCTGCTGCTGGCTGCCCTGCTTACCGCATGCGCTATCATGACCAAAGGCTTGTTTGTAATTGTAGCCATTTATGGCGGCTTGTTTTTCCAATTACTGTTTCAGGGCAAATGGCGGCAAATGTTTCATTTTAAATGGATATTGCTGCTGGTTTTAACCGCGATATTTGTTCTACCCGAAATTTATGCACTTTATATACAGTTTGATATACACCCTGAAAAAACTGTATTTGGCAGGCAAAATGTATCGGGCATCAAATGGTTTTTATGGGATAGCCAGTTTGGGCGCTTTGTAAACAAGGGCCCCATCACCCACAAACCCGGCGATCCCTTCTTTTTTGTACATACGCTGCTATGGGCATTCGCGCCCTGGTGCCTGCTCTTTTACTATGCCATTTACAAAAAACTGAAGGATATATTCCGCAAAAGAAAGCTCGTTGAATACTATGCCTTGGGTGGCGGGTTATTATTGCTGCTGCTTTTCACCTTATCGCAATTTCAACTGCCTTTTTATACCAATAGTATTTTCCCGCTGTTTGCCATTATTACGGCGCCTTATGTATATATCGCTTTGGGCCGTATTGGTACAAAATTCAGGCTGATAGGCCAATGGGTGTATATTATATTGTTCCCCTTAGCTATATTCGCTATGGAATACTTTATGCAGCCGGCCAATCAATTTTGGTTCCTGGCTGATTGTATCGTATTTGGGTTGGTTGCTTCGCTTATCACATCAAAAATTAAGGAAAACTACAAAAGGGTGTTTATGCTCAATTGCGCGGCGGTGTTGTTTGCCAATTTTTATCTGAACACTGTTTTTTATAGAGAGATAGTAGCCTACAAAGGACAAATAACAGCGGCTGATTATATCAATCAGGAGCAATACAACAAATACCACATTTACACGCTGCGGATGGAGAATAACATTTTCCAGTTTTATTGTAACAGGCCGGTGGATTATGTGCCGCTGGAGCAGTTTAATAAATTTAAGCCCGCCGATAGCGCCGCCTTTTATGTAAACCAGCCATCAATGGACTACCTGGTACAAACCCATGCCGGTTTTAAAGTAATGAAAGCTTTTGTTGATTACCCACAGGAAAACATATTGCCTGCCTTTATAAACAAGGCAAACCGTGGTAAAGTGCTGGGGCAGGTTTATCTGATAACAAAATAAAGCGGGTTTTAGCTTTTATTATCAGCCGTAATGTCCTCTTTTATCTCTTCCCAAAAAACAGTGCCCACAAAAATTCCGTTTTTTATGGCTACCTGCGCCTTTACCTTTTCCAGTTCTTCTTTTAACTTATCTTCGGCAAATTCCCCGGTGCAGGTATGGTAATAGATCACATTCCCGGTTTCGCTGTTAATAAACTTATATTTTTTACCGGCGGGTTTCATAATGTTGAATGCTTATAAACATGCAACAGCTATATCATCAAATGGTTTTTTGTAGTGCCCTTGCCGCCTTAAATAATGACGCTATATCAACAAGATGGTTATTTTTTATCATTTCGGGATCTTCAAACTGCTGCATTATCAATGCTTTGGTAAAAATAATGCTGCCGCCGGTAGTTTTAACCAATACATTTTCGGCCCGCACGGTATGGCCCTTGTAGTCGCCAATCTGGTTATTATAGTGCGATAGCCTCATCAGCAATTCAACAATTGCATAAGCGGGTATGTTATGTTTGGGCATATTTGCTAAAATACGTTAAGCAATTAAAAATCAATAATTAAGGTTTTGTAAAGCGATGATGTGGAGTTAACATTGAATTAACAATATATATTCCCCTCTTGAGAGGGGGCGCATTGGGATAGCGCGGTAGCAGGGGTGTGTTTATACACCATGCAATCGAAGAAACACACCCCTCCATCCCTCTCAAGAGGGGAATCGCACAGGCCGGCGCTTTATTTATTGTAACACAAAATCAAAATATCAATATAAAAGTACCGGCCATGATCAATACCGCTGCCGAAATGGTTTTAAATGTAAGCGGCTCGCCTAAAAATACAGCGGCTAAAACAATGGCAATAGCCACGCTTAGCTTATCAACCGGCGCTACCTGGTTTACCCGCCCCATTTGCAATGCCTTAAAATAGCAGATCCACGATAGCCCGGTCGCACATCCCGACAGGATCAAAAATACCCAATTGGTTTTGGTAAGGCTGCCAATAGTATTTTGCGAGCCCTTGAAAAAAACCAGTGCCCAGGCCAGTATGATAACAACCAGCGTCCGGATGGCGGTTGCCAGGTCGGTATCAACCCCTTTAATGCCAATTTTAGCGAAGATGGCGGTCAAAGCCGCAAATAATGCCGATAGTAAAGCGTATATCCACCACATGGTATGTAAGTTTAAGCACTAAAAGTATCCATTTTAATACCATAAATCTTTCCCCACTCAAAATTAATCCAGAATTATATTATAATTTAGCTTCATCAAAAACCCCTATCTTGGCCTTAATGAAATGGTTTTTCAGCATAGTTTTATGCGCATTTACGTACACTACCGCACTGGCGCAAACCTATTCGCTGGATCATTACCTCGAACTTGCCAAAAGCAACAGTCCGCTGTTAAAAGACCTGCAAAACCAGGTAGCCTCTAACCAGATAGACAGCCTTAGATTAAAAGCGGGTTACAGACCACAGGTAAACCTAAACAGTGCAGGTTTATACGCCCCGATAGTGAATGGTTACGGCTATTCTGAAGCTGTTACCAATGAGCATACGCTGAATGGCTTGCTTGGCATTAACCAGTCGCTGGCGAGCAAAAAAAATATCACTACGCAGATAGAGGCCATCACCCTGCAATCGTTATCGCTAAATAACTCTGCCAAAATATCGCAGCAGGATCTTAAAAAAGCCATCACCGCCCAATATATTACCGCTTACGGCGATTTGCAGCAACTGAGGTTTAACCGCGAGGTGGTAGACCTGCTCAGCAAAGAAGAGGATGTGCTTAAACGCCTTACCCGCTCAAACGTGTATCGCCAAAGCGATTACCTTACCTTTTTGGTAACCCTGAAACAACAGGAGCTGCAGCTTTCGCAATCAAGGGCGTTGTATAAAAATGATTATGCCACACTCAACTATCTTGCAGGCATTGCCGATACCAGCATACGCGACCTTGATGAACCGCTTTTACAACGCTTAACGCCGCCCGAAGCCAGCAAGAGCATTTATTTTCAGCAGTATAAGCTGGATAGCTTGAAGATCATCAACAGTAAATTGCTTATTGATTACAGCTATAAACCCAAAGCCAATATTTTTGCCGATGGTGGTTACGAAAGCGATTTTATGGGCCAGCCTTATAAAAACTTCGGGGTAAGCGCCGGGTTTAATTTCACCCTGCCTATTTATGATGGCGGCCAAAAGAAAATGCAGTATAAAAAGCTCAGCTTACAGGAAGAAACCCGCGAAACCTATAAGGCGTTTTTTGATGTGCAATATCACCAGCAAATAGCGCAGTTTAACCAGCAGATAGACGAGAACGAAAGCCTGATAGCCCAGATAAAAGACCAGACCAAATACACCGAGAGCCTGATAAAAGTTGATACCGAGCTATTGCAAACCGGCGACCTTAAAATTGCCGACCTTGTACTGGCCATCAACAATTACCTTACTGTTAAAAACTTAATGACCCAAACTGTTGTCAGCCGTTTACAACTCATCAACCAGTTAAATTATTGGACAAAATAACCATGAAGAAATTACGCATTAAATACACCGCAGTTAAGCCCATATATTTAGTTATATGCGTTGCTGCGCTGCTGGCATCGTGCGGCAGGAGTGATAAAGGCGATAGCGATGATGATAAAGCGGTAAGCGCGCAGGTACCTGTTACCGTTGCCAGCGTTAGCGATAGCAGCATGGTTGATTATACTACGCTTAACGCCCAATCATCGTTCCAGCAAAAAAACTATATAAAATCAAATACCAATGGCTATGTACAAAAAGTTAATACCCAAATTGGCCACTTTGTAAACAAAGGCGAAACTGTATTTACCGTTAAAACTAAAGAGGCACAAAGCATTGGCAACAGTGTGAATATTTTAGATACCACGTTCAAATTTTCGGGGGTTAACCGCATAACAGCGCCCGAGCATGGCTACATTACCCAGCTAAACCACCAGGTTGGCGATTATGTGCAGGACGGCGAACAACTCGCTGTAATAAGCGACCGCAGCAGCTTCGCCTTTATTATGCAACTGCCTTATGAAATGCGGGCCACCGTAAAAATGGGCCAGGATGTGCAGCTAAGCCTGCCCGACGGGCGAAAAATAGACGGTAAAATAACCTCGTTCATGCCCGCTGTTGATACGGCAGCACAAACACAGGGTGTAGTGATAAAAATAGCTGATGATAATACCATCCCCGAGAATTTAGTGGCAAAGGCCAGGGTGATCCGCACCTCAAAACAAAATACTGCGTCGCTGCCAAAATCGGCCATATTAACTAATGAAACACAAACGGAATTTTGGGTGATGAAGCTCATTAACCCAACTACCGCCGTGAAAGTGCCGGTAACCAAAGGCATCGAGGTTGGCGACAGGGTTGAAATACTTAGCCCCAAATTTTCGCCGCAGGATAAGATAGTGGTAACAGGAAACTATGGTTTAGCCGATACCGCTAAAGTTAAAATTGTACAGTAATGACCCCGGTAAGAGATTATTTCATATCGCATAAAAAGCCCATAGCGCTGGTGCTGTTCCTTACTATTGTTGGGGGTATGTTCGCCTATTCAAAACTGCAAACATCGCTTTTCCCGGATATTACCTTCCCCAAAATAAAAATTATTGCCGATGAGGGCCTGCAGCCGGTAAATAAAATGATGCTAACGGTAACCAAGCCGCTTGAGGATGCCATAAAACAGGTACCCAACCTGCAAACGGTACGCAGCACCACCAGCCGTGGCAGTTGCGAGATCTCCGCCTTTATGGATTGGGGCAGCGATATTGATATGGGCCAGCAAAAGATCCAGGCCAGTATCGACCAGATAAAAAACGAACTCCCGCCCGATGTGAACATCACGGTGGAGAAGATGAACCCATCTATACTGCCGGTAAGCGGGTACACGCTCGAGAGCCACGACCGCTCACCTATCGAGCTGCGGCAACTGGCCACTTACACTGTTAAGCCCTTTTTATCGCAGGTGGACGGCGTATCCGAGATAAGGGTGATCGGCGGCAAGGTAAAGGAATACTGGCTGATCTTGAACCGCCAGAAAATGAGTTCGCTCGGTGTAACGCCCGATGTGATAACTAACGCGCTGGCGCAAACAAACTTTGTAAAATCGGGCGGTTATCTGTCGGATTATAAACGCATGTACCTCACCATAACCGATGCCACCATATCCACTAAAGACGAGTTGGAGAATATGATCATCAGTAATGACCGTAAGCGGGTTATACAGTTAAAGGACGTGGCCGATGTACAAATAAGCGAAGGTATTGATTATACCAAAATAAACGCCAACGGGCACGATGGGGTGCTAATAGCCGTTATAAAACAACCCGAGGCCAACCTGGTATCCGTATCATCCGATATGGATCAAAAAGTACAGGACCTGCAAAAGATACTGCCTGCCGATGTTACCATAAAACCGTACTATGTACAAGCCGATTTTGTGAACGATGCCGTAAAAAGCGTAAGCGATTGTTTATGGATAGGATTATTATTAGCCATAATTGTCGCCATCATCTTTCTGCGGTCGGTAAAAGCAAGTATAACCATATTAATAACTATACCGGTTACTTTGGCGCTAACCCTTATTGTGCTGAATGCCATAGGCTATACCTTCAACATCATGACGCTGGGCGCTATAGCGGCATCCATAGGCTTAATTATTGATGATGCCATTGTGGTAGTGGAGCAGATCCACCGCATGCACGAGGAATACCCAAATGAGCTTACCCGCCACTTGCTAAAAAGATCTATCGACTACCTTTTCCCGGCTATGATAGGTTCATCTATCAGCACCATTGTAATTTTCATCCCCTTTTTGCTGATGACAGGTGTTGCAGGCGCGTACTTTACGGTGCTTACCAATACCATGATCATTACACTGGTATGCTCGTTTTTTGTTACCTGGATAGGCTTGCCCGTTATCTATTTGTTGCTAACGCGACCAAAATTAGCATCGGCACTTAAGGAAAAACCGGTTAAACCCGAGCGTGTAAAGAAACAAAAATGGGTTAAGTTCTTTATCCTGCGCCCCTGGGTAAGCATCCTGATCGTTATTGGGCTGATAGCAGTTATTGTAATTGTACCACCTTTGCTTAAAACGGGTTTTTTGCCCGATATGGATGAAGGCAGCATTGTGTTGGACTATACCTCGCCGCCAGGAACTTCGCTCGAAGAAACCGACCGCATTTTGCGCGAGGTGGAAAAGATCATTATTAAAGAGCCGGAGGTAGAGGCTTACTCGCGCCGCACAGGCACGCAAATGGGCTTTTTTATCACCGAACCTAATACAGGCGATTATCTTATCCAGCTAAAAAAAGGGCATAAAAAAACCACAGAAGCGGTGATCAGCGATCTGCGCACAAAAATAGCTTCCACACAGCCCGAACTGGTGATTGATTTTGGGCAGGTGATAACCGATATGCTTGGCGACCTGATGTCATCGGCGCAGCCTATAGAAATTAAAGTATTTGGCGATGACCAGCAAAAATTGCAGCAACTATCAAAACAAATAGCCGCCGCGGTTAACAGTGTAAAAGGCACTGCCGATGTTTTTGACGGGATAGTGATCGCCGGGCCATCCGTATCTATCGACCCTGATTTTGATAAGCTGGCACAGTACAATATCAGCCCGCTCGAACTGCAATCGCAATCGCAAATAGCGTTGGAGGGCAATGTGGTAGGCAATATGATCGAAAAGCAGCAGCTATCCCCCATCCGCATGGTTTACCCGGGCAACCGCTCATTAAGTATAGATGAAGTAAAAAACCTGAATATATTTTTAGCCAAGGGACAAATGATCCCGATAAACCAGGTGGCAAAAGTTACCCTTAACCCCGGCGATGCGGAAATAAACCGCGAAAACCTGCAATCAATGGGTGTGATAAGCGCCCGCATGGAAAACACCGACCTGGGAACGGTTATGGCATCCATCAAAAAAAATATCGCCCAAATAAATTTACCGCAAGGCTACCATGTGGAGTACGGCGGCGAATATGCGCAACAGCAGCAATCATTTAAGGAGCTTTTATATATACTCATAACTGCCTGCCTGCTGGTGTTTGCCGTGATACTTTTCCTGTTCAAGCAGTTCAGGATAGCCCTGTTAATTTTGGCTATCGCGGTATTAGGTACTGCGGGCAGTCTTTTGGGCTTGTTTATTACCAATACCCCGCTTAATGTGGGCAGCTACACCGGTTTGATCATGATTGTAGGCATCATAGGCGAAAATGCCATATTTACCTTCCTGCAATTTAAACAAAGCGCGCTGGACGGCGGCACGGTTAATGATGCTATCGTGTACTCCATATCAACCCGCCTGCGGCCTAAACTCATGACCGCTTTAGGGGCTATTATCGCTTTAATGCCGCTGGCATTGGGCATTGGCGCGGGTGCGCAACTGCATCAGCCCCTGGCTATAGCGGTTATAGGCGGCTTTTTAGTAGCCCTGCCCCTACTGCTGATAGTGTTGCCAAGCATGATCCGTATTTTATACCGCAAAGGCGATGTAAATCCGCATCATGAGCTAACTGAAAAAGCACCAGGATAAAAATTAGCCCTTTTTAATAATTTGACTAAAGCTTTTGAAGAAAGTGTAATTACCTGCCCATAAACGGGGCAGCAATGAATATGATATACTTCGCACTCGCTCGGCTCAAGCCGGGTGAGCAATATTTACCGGCATCTTGCCGGTGTAGGCCGGAGGCCTGCTAATATCCATCACTCGCCTTGAGTCGAGCGATTGCGTTAGCAAAGGCTTATACGCCTTGCATTATCGTTAATGCATAGTTCGCGATGCCCTACGCTCATGTTTCGAATGCCATGATGACACCCCTTTCTGATCTTCCGAACACCTATAGTGAGGACACAAACAATGATGATACTGATAATGAAGCAATCTATTCCCGGCTGTTTGTGTCTCCACAAACAGTAGTCGTCATGCAATGCACCAGATTGTTTGTGAGGACACAAACAATAGGTGATAGAGATAAATACAGGATTTGCACAGAATTTAACATCAAATTTACTTTGTAAACCTATTTTTGAAATTATGAAAAAGACCATTATAACACTCGCGTTAATAACCTTGGGCATTGCGCCATTAGCCCTTCACGCGCAAACGTATGTGCTTGATAAAACCATTGCCTTACCGGGCGATGCAGGCTGGGATTACCTATCTGTTGACAAAGTAAACCACCGCTTATATGTTTCGCATGGCATATCGGTAAATGTTGTCGACCTTGAAACCGATCAGCCTGTTGGCGTTGTAGACAACCTGAAAGGCATACATGGCATAGCTATCGATAACAAGGCAAACCGCGGGTTTATCAGCGATGGTAAAGCAAACGCGGTGGTAGCTTTCGACCTGAAAACTTTAGCAACGCTTGCCACTATCCCTGTTGATGCGCAAGGGCCCGATGCTATTATTTATGACCCCTATAGCGATCGTGTTTTCAGCTTTAACGGCGAGAGCAATAACTCATCGGTAGTTGATCCCAATACCTTAAAGCAGGTTGGAACAGTTGATCTGGGCGGTGGGCCTGAGTTTGCTGTACCTGATGGCAAAGGCAGGATCTACAACAATCTTGAAGATAAAAACAGCCTTAATGTTATTGATGTTACCAGCTTAAAAGTTACTAATAATTATCCTTTAGCCCCGGGCGGCGGCCCTACCGGCATAGCGCTCGATATTAAAAATGGCCGTGTGTTTAGCGGATGCCGCCAAAATAAGGGGGTAAGCGTGGTTGATGTAAATACCGGTAAAGTAATAACAACCCTGCCCATTGGCGCGGGTGTTGATGCCGTTGCCTTCGACCCTGAAACCAGACTGATATTTTGCTCATGCGGCGATGGCACCACTACTATTATTAAACAGCTAAGTGCCGATAGCTACAGCGTTATCCAAACCCTGAAAACACAAAACCGCGCGCGCACTATGGCATTGGATACAAAAACCCATAAAATATATTTAAGCGTTGCTGATACTGAACCAAATAGCCGCAAAGCCATGCCGGGCACCTTTAAACTGTTAGTGTATAAACTGCAATAAATAAAAAATTAATACCTAATATTCCCAGATATTATATTTATTATTGGAAGTATTCGTTATTAAATAATAAAAACTGAATAAACCGGTCGTCCCCCTTTGCCTGGTTTTATACAAAAGCACCACATTATAAAGCATTTATGATTAACAAAACCGATTTCGTTTATTCACAGGTTTCGGAACCGCACCGCTTGCGAACAAAGCAAATTTTAAAACAGTTTCCGCAAATGCGGAACCTTATAGGGAAAAACCCGCTTACTATATTCGCTATTATAGGTTTGGTGTCGTTCCAGGTAGTTTTGGCCTGGCTGCTGCGCGATCAATCATGGTGGCTGATTTTTGGTGCCGCTTATTTATTAGGCGCCTTTGCCGATCATGCCTTATTTGTTATGATACATGAATGTGCCCACCAGTTGCTTTTTAAAGGGCGTTCGGCCAATCGCTGGGCTGGTATTTTTGCCAATTTGCCGCAAATTTTCCCAAGCGCCATATCGTTCGAGCGTTATCATATCAAACATCACTCCTTTCAGGGTGTGCATGAGCTGGATGCCGACCTACCCAACCGCTGGGAAGCAAAACTGATCAACAATTCATTCATCGGCAAAGCCTTATGGTTGTTGTTTTATCCGGTGTTCCAGATATTCCGCCTGTCGAGGTTAAGAGAGATCCAAACGTTCGACTGGTGGATAGTAGCAAACGTAGTAGTGCAGATCGCTTTCACAACCGCTATATGGCTGTTGTTTGGCTGGCATTCTATAGCGTTCCTGCTGCTTAGTTTTTCTTTTTCGGTTGGCTTGCACCCGCTGGGCGCCCGCTGGATACAGGAACATTACCTAACCCATAGTGTGGAACAGGAAACCTACAGCTATTACGGTGCTTTTAATACGGTTGCATTTAATGTAGGCTTTCATAACGAGCATCATGATTTTCCGTCGATCCCATGGAACAGGTTGCCGCAGATAAAGAAAACCGCGCCTGATTTTTACGAGAAATTATATTACCATACCTCATGGACAAAACTGTTTTTCCGCTTTCTGTTTGACCGTGAGATCTCACTATTTAATCGCATACTAAGAAAGGAACGCGGCAAGGTTGCCCTTACGGATGTATCAAAACCCGATGTGGAAATGAAATTTTAATTGTGTTAATGAGAATAGTTACAGAGGGCTTCAAAAGAGGCCCTTTTTTATTTTAATAAATCCGGCCCCGGCTATTGTTTAATTACTATTCATAGTATATATTTGCTAATAAAATTAGCAAAATGAATAAATTAAGATCAGCGGAAAAGCTTATAATTTTTAGCAGGTACATAGGGCAGCAGGTGGTTATCCGCAGCCTTTCTATAGATAGCGGCGAAACCATTGGCACACTAACGGGTATAAAACAAAACGCGCTGCTGGTGGATATTGACAACGTGAACCGGTGGGTACCTTTAAGCGATGAACTGGAGCTGTGCGATATAAAACTGATCTTAAAACCGCTTAAAAGGCTTACCCCGGCTATTATAAGTGCGGCCAATAACCTGCCGGTACAGGCATTTATCACCCCATACTATCAATCGCTCGGTTTTGATATGCCAGTTTTTGTTTCACCGGGGCATGCCTGTAATTGTAAATATGTGCATGAAATTGGCCTTGCCGATTACCGGACTGTGGAAGAGATCAGGCATAAAAAGAAACAGCTTTTAGTGATGCATGGATAGCGTTATCCGTCCGTACCCTGCGCTTGCCAATCTAACAATGGCAATATTTTTATTTGTTTAATGAAAAATTTGTAACATCTTGCCTATAAAGTTGTCGGATTAATAACGGAAAGGCGAATATTTCATACCATCTTCATCATTAAACCCGTTATTAGCCGGTAACAAAGCAATTACATGAGCAGGACTAAAAAATTATATATACTTATACCCATTCTAATCATTATGTTTATCGCGGCCCATGCCTGGCATAAACATACACAAAAGGAATACGATGTAACCGGCACTTTACGTATAAAACAGCAGGATGAGATCTCGGGCATTGCGGCATCGGGCATTAACGAGGATACTTATTATATACATAATGATAGTGGCGATACCAGCCGCTTTTGGGCTATAAAACCCAGTGGCGCAATAGAATCTACCGTTTACTTTAAAGGCGACCCTAAAGAACCTTCAGGTGTGCACGACTGCGAGGATATAGCCGTAGGCCCCGGGCCAATTGCAGGCAAAAGCTATTTGTATATGGGTGATATAGGCGATAACGATGCTGTACGAAAATATATCACTGTTTACCGGATGGAGGAGAAGAAAGCATGGGCCACAGATAGTATTGTACATGCCGATGCCGTGCCTATCCATTTTAAATACCCGGATGGGCCTAAAGATGCGGAAACATTGATGATAGACCCGGTAGGAAAACTGATCTACATTATTTCGAAACGAAAGGATACTGTACATGTGTATACTTCGCCCTTAATTTATAAGGCCGATGATACACTGTTATTGACCAAACGCTGCAAATTATTCTTTTCGGGCATAAAGCCATTTAAATGGATAACCGCGGGCGATATATCAAAAGACGGGCAGCAAATACTGGTAAAAAGCTATGTAAAGGTTTATTACTGGCGGCGTAAGGATAATGAGCCCATTTGGCAAACCCTGCAAAGAACGCCGCAGGAATTGCCCTATAAAATGGAGCGCCAGGGCGAGGCCATAGGTTTTACCCCTGATGCCAAAGGCTACTATACCACCAGCGAAGGCCCCTACTCGCCTATTTTTTATTATTCATTGGGGTCAAAATAATTACCTCAACTTATCGCAGCCGCCCCACCGCAATCGCTCGGCTCCAGCCAGGTGATGCATATTACCGGGCCTCGGGCCTGCAGCGGCAAGATGCCGCTAAATAACGGTCACTCGGCTGGAGCCGAGCGACTGCTTGAATTTTTATATATCATCTCTTACTTACTCACCTTCACCAGCATCACCCCATGCGATGCTACACCGGTTTTAAAGGTTTTATTATCTGTTATCAAATATTTCTGGCGCCAAACATCGCGTACTTTGCTGTAACCTGTAATTCCCAGGTCGCTCCAGTTTAGGGTGATGGTTTTAAATTTGTCGGATATGTTGAATATCCCTATTGCTTTGCTGCCATCCTGCAACTCTTTTACATATACTAAATAATCATCCGTTTTAAGCACCTGTACAGCCTCTTTACCGAGGTCGTCCTGGCTGATGGCTATTACTTCATCATTGGTAAGTAAATTCAGTGTAAACCTATCTAAATGCCCCAGATCACAACCTATCAACAACGGCGATGAAAGCAGGCTCCAAAGGCTGATGTGTGTATATTGTTCATCAGGGTTTAGGTGGGTATTATGCTGGTTATCGCCCCAGCCTACTTTACCAACTACCAGCATATCGGGGTCGTTAAAATGCCCCGGGCGCGCGTGAGGGGCTTCGGCCTGCTGATAAAAGCCTATATCGCTCATACTTTTCCAGCTATCGTTAATATCGCCGGTAGTGCGCCAGCTATTGCCGCCAATTTCGCCTGCCCAGTTCCAGCTATCGCCCATACCATATTGGCAAAAGCTGAACATGATATCGCGGTTAACCTTATCCAGCGAGGCGCGCATTACTATATATGGCTTTTTATAATCATCAATGGTCGGGTTTTTAGGCGCTATATCGCCGTAGGAACACCAATCATATTTCAGGTAATCAATACCCCAGTCGCCATAAGTTTTGGCATCCTGGTCTTCATGCTGATAGCTGGCCAAATAACCGCCGCAGGTAGTAGGGCCGGGCGATGAGTAGATCCCAAATTTCAGCCCCAGGCTGTGTACATAGTCAGACAAAGCCTTCATATCCGGGAATTTTTCATTAGGAACGATCTCACCCGATGCGGCGCGTTTTGGCGCTTCCCATCCATCATCAATATTCACATAGCTCCAACCGTGCGCGCTTAACTTATCCGAAATTGTTTTTGCCGCTACCCGAACTTTGGCATCGTTCACACTCAAACCAAAGGCGTTCCAGCTATTCCAGCCTAAAGCAGGGGTTAAGCCTATCAAATCGCCAATTTTAATGGTGAATTTTTTGGTAGCGTTACCCAGCCTGTTATGCGCGTAAATTACTATGTGATAATCGCCTTTTTGGCTTACCGTACCTGTTATAATGCCTGTCGCGGCATCTAAGCTCAACCCTGCGGGCAGGCTATCAACCTTAAAGCTCAGGGGCTTTACACCCGTGGCAGGTATCTTGTACAAAAACGGGTTGCCGGGGCGGGCGCCATAAACATCGGCACCGTTTATTTTAGGTTTTGAGCTTACGTAAGGTGTAAGGATATATGGCGTACCTTCTGTTTTGATCAATTTTTTGCTCGACCTGTCATCAGTAAAAGTATAGGTTAGCAGGTATGATTTATTTTGAAGCTCGGCAATATTGTAGGTATAGGTAAACGGCTTACCTGCCGCAAAATCGGCATCATTTGTTTTTTGGTAGATGATGGCGTTGGTTTCGGGGTCGGTTACCGTAAAATCAAGCTTTCCTTTGTAGCTGTAATTGCTGCCGGTTTGTATTTTGATGCTTTTACTTAAGCTGTTCTTATCGCCATAGCTAAAATCAGCATCGGTATTAAAATATGCATAGTCCATTATATCAACCGCGCTTAACTTAAATTTCTCCTTATCGCCATAAATACCGCCAAGACCGCCGGTGTCGAATACGCGTATGGCTATCACATTTTCCTTATCCCACAAAATAGCCGGATCATTTGCCGCGATGACAATTTTGCACCAGCCAAAAAGGCCCGTTTTAATATCGGTATCATAATTTTTTCCTATCAGATGGCCGTTCAGGTAAACCGCATAACCATCATCGCCATAACCCATTTCAAAACGCACACTATCTTTAAATGACGAACCCGCTTTCATTGACGACGGTATGGCCACATGCAGCCTGTACCAGCCAAAGCCATCATAATTAGCGTGCCCCTGCGATTCCCAGCTATAGGCTATATTCATGGGTTGCCATGCCCTGTCGTCAAAAGCGGGTGTTGCCCATTGCGCTGAATCACCTGTTTTAAACTTCCAGCCATTTACTAAAGGAACATCCTGTGCCTTAGCTGTTAAAAACCCCGAAAATAGGATGACGAGTAATAATATCTTCTTCATGAAATGTTCTTTAGTGGTTTATTGATCTTAGCGTTACAATGGTAGTATAATTTTCAATTTAATGCAATGTCAGTTTAACATTTATTTCACATAACCAATGTTAAGCCGCCAAATTTTAGGCAAAATTTAACATACACTTAATTTTCAGGTGTTATTTGACAGCTACCTTGGTGGCAACAAAAAAAACACCTATGAAAAAAATGTTTTTTATGTTGGCGCTGCTTATTTGCAGCGTTGTTGTTTGCCTTGCAGCTGAGGTGAACATGAACGGGGCATGGTACGGTACCTTAAAAACCGATGATGGCAACGAATACCCGCTTCAATATCATTTTAAAATTGATGGTGATAAATTAACCGGCACAGCCAAAGGCCCCAACGGCGACCTGCCCATAACCGATGGCGAGGTACATGGCGCCAATTTTACATTTTTTGTTGCTTTGGATAAGATGCAGCTATTGCATAGCGGTAAATTTTATCCCGACTCGGTTAGTTTGAATATTGAATCGGGCGATGCCAAAGCGCATACTACCTTAAAACGCAGCGACAGGTAACAAGCAATATTGTTTGGCTTTGATGATTTGATTATATTTATAAAAAATCAGATCGGCTGCAGTATTTCTTATGATAATGCGCCTGGTTAAAACTCAGCATTATGAAAAGAAAAATAATTACAACCTTGCTACTGGTGGGCAGTTTTGTTGTTTGTCTTGCAGCGATAACCGGTATTTCGGGAAAATGGTCGGCAACGTTAAAGCCGGGCGATGGATCGGGGGTACCGGTTACTTATACATTTAATGCCGATGGCGATAAATTTACCGGCAGCCTGGCATTCCCTAATAATACTATATTCCCGATAACTGACGGCGTGATCAAAGGCGACAGCATTAGCTTTAAAGTTACCCTTAATAACAAAGGCATCCCCAACTATGGTAAGGTTTATGCCGATTCGATCGGGCTGGATATAGTAATGATGGGCAAGAAATTTCATAATACGCTTACGCGGGCAGATAAATAAGGAGGCAGGAACCAATCTCTAACCTCAAATCACTAATCTCCAAAAATAATTTTTATTTACACGGCGCAGCATATACCTTTGCAGCCATATGCTGAACCGCGTTTGTATCCTGCTACTAATTGTTGCCCTGTTTGGCGATAATTTTTCGCGATTTTTTGTTTACGCGGGTTTTGAGCTTAACAGGAAATACATTGCCGAAAACCTCTGCGTAAACCGGGACAAGCCCTGGATGCACTGTAACGGTAAATGCTATTTTATGAAAAAAATTAAGCAGGCCGAAGAAAGAGAGAAAAACAATGAGCGTCAGTCTCAAAAAAATCTTTTTCAGCTAGCTTTTTATTCAAAACCGGCTACAATAAAATTTCACACCCATTTATTGCAGGTAATACCCGTTCCCAACAACCGGGTTGCCTTGCCGCAGATCTATGATCCTGTATTCCGCCCTCCGCAGTTAGGTTAAGCTCATCTCTATTGCTTTTTAATATCATCATGCTTTGTACCTGTTTTGGCTAACAGGCGCGTGGCTTGTTTATATATTATTTCAAAAGCAAAGTTTACCCCATATCTAACTTAATCTACATTAAAGCTTATGCGCAAACATAAATTGTGCGTGCATGGCTGTTAAAATTATACACTATGCTGAACATCAAAAAGATGATGTTTGCGGCTATCGTACTGCTTCCGGTAGCGCAAACATCGTTCGCTCAAAATATATTTAAAGGAAAAGTTATCGACCAAACCCGGCAGCCCATTGCCTATGCCAATATTAGCGTAACGGGTGCAATAAAATCAACCGCAACGGATAAGTTTGGTGATTTTCAACTATCGCTGCCCACGGATACGGCCCGCTTTACCATATCCTACATTGGTTATACAACTAAACAAATTAAGGCGGTTAGTGGTGCAAAACGTATGCTGATCACGCTTACTCACGGCAATATCGATCTGAATGAAGTGCGAATTTCCCCACACTTGAATAATGCGTCGTTCCATACCATCAGCGATATCGACCTTAACCTGCGCCCGGTAAATTCATCGCAGGACTTGATGCGCCTGGTGCCCGGCCTGTTTATAGCCCAGCACATGGGCGGTGGCAAGGCCGAGCAGATCTTCATTCGTGGGTTTGATGCCGACCACGGTACCGACATCAATGTATCTGTTGATGGCATGCCGGTAAATATGGTATCGCATATCCACGGGCAGGGTTATGCCGATCTGCATTTTCTCATCCCCGAAACCGTAGCCACCTATGATTTTGGCAAAGGGCCGTATTATACCGATCATGGCGACCTTACAACGGCTGGTTATTTAAGCTATGCCACCAAGGATGCTTTGGATAAAAGCATGATCAGCCTCGAAGGCGGCCAGTTCAACTCATTCAGGGCGATGGCTATGATCGATCTGCTGGGTGCTAAAGCCAAACAAAATGGCGAGAATGCCTATATAGCAGGCGAATACAATTATACCAATGGCCCTTTTACCTACGGCGAGCATTACAAGCGGGTAAATTTATTTGGCAAGTACAGCAAACAATTGGATGCCAATAATAAACTATCCATCAGCGCCTCAACCTTTAGCACAAGCTGGCGGGCATCGGGCGAGATACCAGAGCGCGCCGTTGCTGCCGGCACTACCGCGGTTGATGCTAATGGCAACCCCTACATCGTACCCGAATATTCAAACCCTATTGGCCGTTTTGGTACTATTGATAGCGCACAGGGGGGCAAAACCAGCCGCACCAATGTTATTGTAAAACTAAACAGCGATCTAAGGAATAACTTAAGTCTTGAAAATGAAGTTTACTACGCACATTATAACTTTTTGCTGCATGTAAACACCGATTTTTTTGCCGAAGATAGTCTTGGTGGCGAGGAGCAGCAAAATGAAAGCAGGGATATGTTCGGTTACAATGGCAAACTTACCAAACGCAATTATTTTGGCAATGCCATACTCACCTCATCGTTAGGCCTCGGTACACGGTTCGACCGCACCTACGGTACAGAACGCAGCGATGTGACCGAGCAATACCAGCTGATAGATTATATCGAGTTAGGCGATATCAAACAAAATAACAGTGATGTGTATCTCGACGAAACTTTGGAAACGGGCAAATGGCTGTTTAATGTGGGTGCGAGGCTTGATTACTTCAACTTCAATTTTCATGATACCACTAAAACCGATGTAATTGTAAGCCCTAAGCTTAATATTCAATACACCGCGAATGACCAGGTACAATTCTACCTGAAAGCAGGCAAGGGCTTCCATTCAAATAATGCCATTACGGTAATAGGCAATAACAATTTTGAAACATTGCCAGCCGCTTATGGCGCCGATCTGGGCCTTAACTGGAAACCCGTACCGCGTTTATACATTAATGCCGCCATATGGTATTTGTACCTGCAGCAGGAGTTTGTTTATACCGATGATGGCGATATTGCGCCCGGCGGCAAAACCCGTCGCGAGGGTGTTGATTTTTCGGGCAGATATCAATTAGCCAAATGGTTGTTTGCCGATCTGAATGTAAACCTTGCCAGGCCACGGCTTGCGGATAGCGCCGCGGGCCACGGTTATCTTGCCCTCGCCCCTACTTTTACCAGCACCGGCGGGCTTGATTTTAAACTGGATAATGGCATAAACGGCGGCTTAAGCTATAGGTATTTGCACAGTCGCCCCGGCAATAATACAGGCACTTTAACAGCTGATGGTTATTATGTTACCGACCTTAAACTTAACTACACCCAAAAAAGGTACGAGGTAGGTTTAAGTATCGAAAACCTGTTTAACACCAAATGGAATGAGTTTGAAGCCGAAGAAGTAAGCCAGCTAAAAGGCGAGGCCGCCCCGGTTGACCAGATGAGCTTTACACCCGGCACGCCGTTTTTTGCTAAATTAAGGGTGACAGTGTTTTTTTAGATCTATCTCCACGCGTCATTGCCTTTAAATGGCTTACTGGTAAAACTTTGAAAAAATATACTATCGAAAAAACCTATAGAAGATGTTTCCTTATATTTTCTTGCAACTTAGCTTCCACCTCTCCAGATTTAAGGGCAGTGATGATATGAAAATTTTCGTATGGGAAAAACTTCATGCTTAGTGGTTCAAGGAATAATACAAACATCTTAATACTTTACAGAAAACCGCTTAAATACCAGATGCACCAAAAATAAAGGCGCTATCAGTATATTTTTATACCGGTATTCAAACGATAGTTTTTTATCCTCCCGCTTATAACCTGCGTAAAGCATCATCCATTTAACTAAAGAATATCAGCCCGATTTTATTATTCTCGATCATCATTTAACAGGAACCAACGGCAGCGTTATTTGCCACCAGCTAAAAACGCACCCCGACCTGGGGCATATCCCGGTAATCATCTGCTCGGCCTATGTAAATAAGAATGATGACCTTTCGGCATGGGATGCGACGATGCAATTGCAAAACCCTTCGGATTGGAAGAATTGACGGAGAAGGTAAGTAATTTGATTTTGGGGTAGAGATTAATCTTCTATTTGGCCTTCAAATAAATTCAGTAATATATTTTTCGAGCTTCTGCTTTCATATTTAAAGCCAAATAAAGCAAGTAAATATCCAAATAACATAAGGCAGCAGGGTGCAAAAGTCATTGGGTCAAATTTCCCTGAAGATATATTTTTAACAGTTAATGCAATTACAGCAAATAATGCGAATGCCTGCCATAAGCATAAAAATACAATGATAGCAGTTGTGATTTTCATTTTAATATTGATCCTTGAGCCGCTGTTGCAAATTTTTATAATCCCATTAATTTCAGGCAAAAAAGAATTCCTATAATTTATATCCGGCTTAACCTCAAATCCATCTTCATATACATAACCAACAAAATACTTGGTTGAATAAACACTATACTCCTTCTTATATAAATTACCATTAGGGATATAAATTGCAGATTGTAATCTGCGCACTATCTCATCAGGTTTAAGATCGCTTACTATAGTAAATTTCTCATAGGGAAATAACCACATAAAACTCAGGGGTTAGAAAACACCTTAATACTTTACAGAAAACCGCTTAAACACCAGGTGCACCAAAAACAAAGGCGCTATCAATATATTTTTATACCGGTATTCAAACGATAACTTTTTGCCTTCCCTTTTATACCCTGCATAAAGCACTATACACGAGAATAAAAATATCACCCCGCATATAAGCCATAAGGCCGGGCCGCCCGCTTTTTGCCATTGCTGTATTTCGGTAATGAGGTAGCAATATATCAAAAGTATAAACAGCATAAAATAGGATAACAAGGGCGAAAGCCTGAGGTAATAATAAATACTAAACGCCAGCAAAAACGACGACCAGTTAAAATCCTGGTTAAATTGCCCCAAAAACTTAATGTACGGAAACGGAATTGCCCATACCAGCCCAAACAGCCCAAATGCCATCAGCGGTATAAACACCGTGTAAATTAGCTTATTGGCCGGGTTTTGATGCGCCGCGGCAAACTTATCAAAATAAAACTCCACCCCACCGGGCTTAACCGGAGCTGAAGACGCTTTAAGTTTCTGTTTATTTTTAGGCATTGTAAAAGCTCTTTAAAAGAAAATATCGAACACTGAATGCCGAATGTTGAAGTATTTTTCAACTTCGGCGTTCGATATTCGGCATTCGATGTTCGATATTATTAAACTACATATCGATTATACTTAGGCGAAGCTATTTAGCAAACGCTACCGACCTTGTTTCCCTTATCACGGTAACTTTTATCTGCCCCGGATAGGTCATTTCGGTTTGTATGCGGTTTGATATATCAGCCGCCAGTATTTCCGATTCGGCATCGCTTATCTTCTCGCTTTCAACAACTACGCGCAGCTCGCGACCTGCCTGTATAGCGAATGTTTTTTCAACGCCAGGGTACGATAAAGCAAGCTCCTCAAGCTCTTTTAAACGCTTGATGTAACTTTCAACCACCTCGCGCCTTGCACCCGGCCTTGCGCCTGATATAGCGTCACAAGCCTGTATTATCGGCGATAGCATGGAGGTCATTTCTATTTCATCATGGTGGGCGCCAATGGCGTTGCAAACCTCTGGATGCTCCTTATACTTTTCAGCCAGTTGCATGCCTAAAATAGCATGTGGCAGTTCAGGGTTATCATCTGGCACCTTGCCAATATCATGCAGTAAACCTGCACGTTTGGCCAGTTTTACATTCAGGCCAAGCTCGGCTGCCATGGTAGCGCAAAAGTTGGCTACCTCGCGCGAGTGCTGCAACAGGTTTTGCCCATATGATGAGCGGTAGCGCATGCGGCCAACCATACGTATCAGTTCGGGGTGCAGGCCGTTAATGCCCAGGTCGATCACCGTACGTTCGCCTATTTCTACAATTTCTTCTTCTATCTGTTTCTTGGTTTTGGCAACCACTTCTTCAATACGTGCCGGGTGTATGCGGCCATCGGTTACCAAACGGTGCATCGCCAAACGGGCAATCTCGCGCCTAACCGGGTCGAAGCCCGAAAGTATGATAGCTTCAGGCGTATCATCCACAATAATTTCAATACCGGTAGCTGCTTCCAGCGCGCGGATGTTGCGGCCCTCACGGCCAATTATACGGCCCTTGATCTCATCGTTCTCGATATTGAATATCGATACCGTGTTTTCAATAGCGCTTTCGGTAGCGGTGCGCTGTATGGTTTGTATAACTATCTTTTTAGCCTCCTTGCTGGCGGTAAGCTTGGCTTCGTCAACAATATCTTTTATCTGCGCCATAGCCTTGCTGCGGGCTTCCTCGCGCAAATTCTCAACCAATTGGTTACGGGCATCATCTGCCGACAAGCCTGCAATGGTTTCCAGTTGCTGCACATGCTGATTTTTTAAGGCTTCAACATCTTCCTGCTTTTTGGTAACTATTTCGGTTTGGCGCTCCAGGTTTTTGCGCACGTTATCAACTTCGTTCTCTTTACGGGTAATGTTTTCCAGGCGTGAGTTTACCGATTGTTCTTTTTGTTTAAAAGCGTTTTCGCGCTGGTTATAACTGTTGTTCTTGGCATTTAACTCCTGCTCATGCTCGGCTTTCATTTGTAAAAAGCGCTCTTTTGCTTCCAGCAGTTTGTTCTTTTTCAGGATCTCGGCGTTATTTTCCGCGTCCTTTAATATAAGTTTTGCTTTGTTTTGGGCCGAATTTTCCTGTGCTTTAAAAAGCTTCCGTAACAGGAAACGGCCAACAATAATGCCTATCCCGACTCCAAGCAGGAGCCCGATAATAGCATATAATGATGAATCCATTCTTCTTTTAGGTTATATAAATAAAAAAACCGCAACTAAACTTCTAAGTGTCATGTATTGAAAAACTTCGTGACAGATATTGGGACCATGGGTTACCGTAAATACAACGATGAACGCATGCCGCCTTGATCCGCTGAATATTGAAGCGTTAAGTTTTTAATAGTGAAACTTAAAATTTAACTGCGGTTAAATCTTAAAAATGCTCTGTATTATGCAAAGAACGTTTATTACTTCGAGAAAAATTCAGTCAGCAAGTGATCCAGTTGATAAACTTTTTCGGCTACGTCGGTATCCTCCACCGTAACCTTTTTCTCCGCTTTTAATGCCGATGTTGCATAATGCAGCACACACATCGAAAGCAGATCCTGTTTATCCCTAACCGCGTAATTTTCCTGATATTCCTTTACACGGTCATTGATCAGCTTAGCTGCCCTTCTTATTATTTCTTCTTCCTCCATGTTCACCTTTAAGGGGTAAACTCTGTCAGCAATATTTATTTTTATTGAGATTTCTCCCATTTGAGCTTTCACTTTTTGTATTACTTTTTCAGCAATACAATACACTTGTCTATTTCCTGCACAAATTCGTTAATTTTTTGCTTAATATCAACACTTTTTTCATTTGTTTCTGAAAATGATTTTGCAACCTTCAAAACACGAAGCTTTTCCTCCAGGTCTTTACTCTTATTATTGCTCGCGTTGAACGCCGAATTGAGTGTTTCGTTCTCCAGTTTCAGCAAGTCGTTCTCTTCCTGCAAGGCAGCACAAAGCTCAACCAAACGCAAGGTTTTGTCTATTACTTTGTTTAACTGTTCTGCTACCTGGCTCATTTATTTTTAGTGATTCGTGATTAGAGATCAGTGATTAGTTGTTTTTAGATTAATGATAGATGTTACCTATAGGCCTAATCACTAATCACCGGTCACCAATCACTTACGGATCTCCGCTCCCGCTTCTTTTTCTAAATTATAAATTAATTTTTGCATTATGGCATCAATGGCTTTATCGGTGAGGGTTTTTTCCATATCCTCAATAATAAAGCTAAGCGCGTATGATTTTTTTCCTACCGGGAGTTTGTCACCCTCGTACACATCAAATACATTTATTTCCTTTAACAGTTTGCGTTCGGTTTTTTGGGCGATGCTTTTTAAGGTGCCGAAAGATACATTTTTATCGATCAGCATCGAAAGGTCACGCCGCACTGCCGGAAATTTTGATATATCCTGGAAAACGATCTTGTTTTTGCGGGCCAGCGTTAACAGCAGATCGAAATTGAAATCGGCATAAAAAACTTCCTTATCCACATCAACCAGCTTTAAGGCTGTTGCTGCTACCGACCCGAATTTAACCAGTTGTTTGCCGCCCCGCATATATTGTAAACCGTAACCTGTTTTTTTACAGGTGGTATCTTCAACGGTATAGTCTTTAATGTTAAGTTTTTTGATGATGCCATCTACAACCGACTTTATATTATAAAAAGTAACCGGCTTTGTTTTTTGGTTCCAGGCCTCGGTGGTATTGGCCCCGGTAATAAATATGGCGAAACGCTGGGTTTCTACATACTTATCCTCGTTCACGCTATAAACTTTCCCAAACTCGTATAACTTCAGATCAGCATTTTTACGGTTTTGGTTGCGGGCAATAGCTTCCAGGCCCGAATAGATCATGCTCTGGCGCATAACATCCAGGTCGCTGCTCAGTGGGTTCAAGATCTTTACCGCCGTATCCGGATTACCGGAATAGACCGATTTGGTAAGCGAGTTCGACATGATCTCGTTAAAACCATTTGCCGTAAGCAGGTCGGATAGCTGGTTTTGCACCGCGTCCTTATCAGGCCTTACCGATGTATTTAACGATGCCCGTATTTGCGTAGGGATATGGATATTGTTATAGCCATAAATACGCAAAACCTCTTCCACAATATCTACCTCGCGGGTAACATCCACACGATACGGCGGCACTCTAAGGGACAGGCCTTCGCCGGTTTCCTCAACTATCTTAATATCCAACGCCTGTATAATGCTTTTTATCTCATCGTACGGGATCACCTGCCCTATCAGCCTGAGCATATTGGCATAGCTTACTTCTACCTCAAATGGCGCTACAGGTGCCGGGTAGTTATCATAAATTTCGGATGAAATAGTTCCACCCGCAATTTCCTTAATTAACAAAGCCGCGCGCTTCAGGGCAAACACCGTCATATCCGGGTCGGTACCGCGCTCAAACCTGAACGATGCATCCGTTTTTAAGCCATGCCTCTTTGCTGTTTTACGTACCGAAACCGGGTTAAAGTAAGCGCTCTCTAAAAATATATTTTTGGTTGATGCCGTAACTCCTGAACCGATCCCGCCAAAAACACCCGCGATACACATGGGCTTTTCGGCATCGCATATCATCAGGTCGTCGGCAGATAATTTGCGTTCCACATCGTCCAGAGTTTTAAATAAAGTGCCTTCGGCGCAGTTTTTAACTATCACTTTGTTGCCTGCTATCGCGTCGGCATCAAAGGCATGCAATGGCTGGCCCAGGTCGTGCAAAACATAATTGGTAGTATCTACTATATTGTTGATAGATCGCACGCCAATAACGCTCAAACGTTCCTTTAACCATTTAGGCGATTCCTTAACCTGGATACCCGAAATGGTTATGCCGGAATACCTTGGGCTTGCCTGCACATTCTCCACCACTACCTCCATCGGCCTGCTGGTATTATCAACCTTAAATGCCGAAACATCCGGTTTTTTTATACTTAGTTTCAAAAACGCGGCAATATCCCTCGCCGTACCCAAATGCGAAACCGCGTCGGCACGATTGGGGGTTAAGCCAATTTCGTACAGGTAGTCGTCGTTGATCTTAAAATAGTGTTTGGCTAAAGTGCCGGGTATGGCATCCGCATCAAGCACCATAATGCCATCATGCGATGTGCCCAGACTTATCTCATCCTCGGCGCAGATCATCCCTTCGGATACCTCGCCTCTTATTTTTGATTTGTTGATCTTAAAGTGCTGGCCTTCCATCGGGTAAACGGTGGCGCCTACAACGGCTACCACTACTTTTTGCCCCGCCGCTACATTGGCTGCTCCGCAAACGATCTGCAGGTCTTCGCCGGTGCCAACATCAACTTTAGTTAAATGTAAATGGTCGGAATTGGGGTGATCGCCACATTCTTTTACATGCCCTATCACCAAACCTTCAAGGCCGCCGGGTATGGCTTGCACCTTTTCCAAACTTTCAACTTCCAGGCCAGTACCGGTTAATATGGTTGAAATTTCCTCGGGTGATTTATCCGTATCAATAAAATCTTTAAGCCAATTATAAGATATCTTCATTATATCAAAATGATAATCGGCAAAGATAGGATTTAGTCGGGAAGTGGGGAAGTCCGAAAGAATATTTCGAAATTCGGATGTTCGATTTTTCACAATTGTTTGTTTTCAATTGTGTTCAAGAGGGCTGCGCCATTTCGGATTTATTTTCCTTTGTCATGCTGAGCGCAGCGAAGCATCTATTATATAAGCGGCCGGTGTACCAAGCGCATGGTGTACATGCGGATAGATCCTTCGCTATGCTCAGGGTGACAAAAAATTTTATTTACTCATCATCGTCGTCATCCTCATCATCCAGCGTATAAGCCGATTCCGAGGCGCCATACGCCGCCTCTAAGCCTTCAATATCAGCTGGCATATTTTCCTCATCAGGGTCTAATTCATTCTCTTCATCAAACCCGTTGGAGTGGATATCCTTCTGGCTTTGCTGATCATCAGCATCGTCGTCATATGAATCGTCTAATGGTATTTCGTCGCCTGGAGTTATCATGATGGTGTTGTTTAATATTGCTAAATAACTATGAAGGTAATAATTTGTTTTTAAAGTCTCCCCTATAGGGGGAGATTTAGAGGGGGCTTAAAAAATCCCTTCATCCGCCATGCTAAAATACCCGCTATCCGTAATTATCAAATGATCCAGCACCAAGATATCCAATAACTTCCCGGCATTGGCTATTTTTTTGGTAAGGTCAATATCCTGCTGACTGGGTTTTAAATTACCCGAAGGATGGTTGTGTGCCAGCATAATGCTTACTGCGGAGTGCCGTAAAGCCACGCTAAAAATAATTTTAGGGTCGGCAACAGTAAGGTTTAAGCCGCCTTTGCTTATCAGTTCTTTACCCAACAGCTTACCATTTTGGGCTATTAGCAATATCCAAAATTCCTCGTGGTTCAAATCAACAAGGGTAGGCTTTAAAATATGATAGGCATCCTTGCTGCCTTTAACAAATTCAGGTGTTTTTGTTTCAGTATCGTTGCGCCTGCGGCCTATCTCCAGCGCGGCGATGATGGAAATTGCTTTGGCTTCGCCGATGCCTTTGAATTTTGAAAGCTCGTCGATAGAAGCTTTGCCCAGGTTGTTCAGGTCGTTACCATAATGGTGCAATATGCGCTTGCTCAGTTCCACCGCCGATTCATCCCGGTTGCCAGAGCCTATCAGTATAGCGATCAGTTCAGCATCTGACAATGCACGCCTGCCCTGGCCTGCCAGCTTCTCGCGCGGCCGGTCGGCCTCAGCCCAGGCCTTTATGCTGATATGGTTTTCATAGTCTTTCACTGTGTTAAATTATAAAAAAAAGACACGAAAACAAAAAAGGGATAATGCCGTGGCATCATCCCTTTTAATATTTTAAAAGAAAACTTATTTTAAGTTGTTTACAAACTTAGTCAGTTTCGACTTATTGTTTGAAGCTTTGTTTTTGTGGATCACGTTCTTTTTGGCTAAACGGTCAAGCATCGAGATCACTTTGGTTAAAAGTTCACTTGCTTCAACTTTAGTAGTTGTGCCTCTTAATTTCTTGATGGCGTTCCTGGTGGTTTTAGCCTGGTACCTGTTACGTAAGCGCTTCGCAGCGTTTGACCTGATCCTTTTTAATGATGATTTATGATTTGCCATTGTATAGCCTTATTATTCTTTTTTTCTTTAAGGACTGCAAATATAGGATGATAAATTTAATAATGCAAGCTATTTTTCAACAAAAAACTTAGCCGTTTTCAACACTATTTTAAGCTGTTTAAGCCTAATAATCATCACTTAATGCAAATTTATTTACCCTATCCCTCCATTTCCCCTTCGTAAAATCAGGAAATTGCTGTGGCATGTTGCCTTCGGCGATGGATTTTTCGGATAGCGGCGTTATCGCGCTCATGGTTACCGAGTCGTAAACATCAATAGGTGTTTGCACCTTCCGCTTAACCGATTCCACAAAAGCGTTAAACACAAACCAGTCCATCCCGCCATGCCCGGCGCCGGCGGCCAGTTGATTATATTTTACCCACAGTGGGTGATCATACTTATCCAACCAAGTTTGTTCGTTGTCCCATTCATCAAAGCCTTTTGATTTACCCTCGATATAAATGGAGTTGGCTACATCCATCCACAAACCCTTAGTGCCCTGCACCCTGAAACCCAGCGAATATGGCCGTGGCAAATGCGTATCGTGCGATAGCAGCACCGTTTCGCCATTGGCACAGTTGATCATGGTGGTGATAACATCGCCGTTTTTATAGTTGATCTTCGCGTTGGCATTGCCGGGGGCAATTTCATCAATATAAGTACTCAACCCGCGCGCCTTTGATGAGAACGACACCAGGTTGGTGAACCTGTTACCATAATTTATATTGGCATAATGCATTAACGGGCCTGCGCCGTGGGTTGGGTAAATATCTGCGTTTCTATCGATGTTAAACTGTGTGCGCCATTGCGCCTCGCTAAAGGCTTTGGGGCCGTATAAAGGGCCTATGTTGTCGTTACCATCATTAAACAACACATTGCGCAAGTTATGCTGATAGCCGCCTTCCAAATGTATCATCTCGCCAAAAAGGCCCTGGCGCTGCATATTTAATACGGCCATTACATCCCGGCGGTAACAAACATTCTCCAGTGTCATATAAGGGATGCCGGTTTGCTCGTGTGTTTTTACGATGCCCCAATGGTCATCCATGGTAAGCCCAGCGATCACTTCGCAGCCTACATATTTACCGGCATGCATGGCATCAATGGCCATTGGCTTGTGAAACTGCCAGGGCGTAGCGATGATCACCGCGTCGATATCCTTCCTGTCGAGCAATGCTTTGTAGGCATCGTCGCTCCCGGTATATTCCTTTGGCAGTTTTTTACCGGCCTTTGCAAACTGCTTGCGACAGGCGGCTAACGACCGTTCCTGCGTATCGCATATAGCTACTATCTCCACATCATCGCGCAGCAAGCCCTCGTGTATATGGCTTTGCCCGCGCAGGCCAACGCCGATGTAACCGAGGCGCACCTTATCCATATTCCTGCCAAAAACGGTTGATGAGGGCAGTATGGTAATGCCTGCGGCAAGCACAGTACCTCTGCCGATAAATTCTCTTCTATCCATAGTTTATCTGGTTTAATAAGCTTGAATGGCCTTGCAACCATTTTCGCTATCCGAAACTATTGAATATTACGATCAGTTTTTCATTAAATATTACGCAAACGTTTGTGATAGTGGCCTCCATGTTAAGGCGCACAAAATAATTGAGCTTTACTGCCAAATGCATTTAAATAACGTGAGTTGGATGTAAACAACTATTGCCCCAGCGGGGCTACCTCTTTGTAGAAAAAAATTAATGTTGCTTTTTGTGCCCCGTCAGGGGGCTACCCAAATTCGTAAAGGGTAGCCCCTGACGGGGCAATATTCTTTCCCTTGTATTTTCTACAAAGGGGTAGCCCATACAGGGCATATCTTATTTTGCAAAAAGCTTATATCGAACTCACGTTAATTATATAAATTTACATTCATCCAAACATCACCCTCATGAAACAGCAATTTCATTACGCTACTATCAGCGAAGCCATAGAACAACTCCGGAAACAAGGCTATACGCTCGACCTGAATTTAAAGGAAAACCTGTTTATGGTGGGCGAACAGGCTTACACTGCCGATGAATTTGAGATCGCAGACCTGTACCGATACGAAGGCGCGTCAGACCCCGGCGATGAAGCGACCGTTTATGCGCTGGCATCAAAATCAGGCTTAAAAGGGATCTTGGTAACGGGTTACGGCGCATCGGCAGACGATGCATCAGATGAAACGCTTAAACAACTGCATTATAAGTACCAGCATTCGAGGCAATAAATTCAATTTTTAATAATGAAACAAACCGGCAGTGTTATCAGCGGGTTATTATTGGTGATGCTGTTCTCGTCGTGGGGGTTTTTCGCGCATTACCGCATCAACCGGTTGGCGGTTTTTACGCTGCCTAAGGGCATGTCGGGCTTTTATAAGTCCAATATCGAATTCATTACAGAACACGCTGTAAGCGCCGATAAACGCCGCTATGTGGACTCTACAGAAGCCTCCAAACATTATTTAGATGCCGACCATTATGGCAAAGATCCATTCCATAACATTCCGCAAAATTGGGATGACGCCGTAAAGAAATATAGCGCCGATACGCTCGACAAATACGGCACCGTGCCCTGGACTATCCAATTCAATTACTATCGGCTGGTTAAGGCATTTAAGGCACATGATACTACGGCTATTTTAAACATATCGGCTAACTTAGGGCATTACGTTGCCGACGCGCATGTGCCATTGCACCTTACCCTAAATTATAATGGGCAGCTTACCAATCAAACCGGCATACATGCGCTTTGGGAAAGCCGTATCCCCGAACTTTTTGGCGATAATTACAATTACTTTGTTGGCAAGGCGAGATATATTGATGATCCGCTAAAGGAGGCATTCAAAATTTGCCGCAGCTCGTTTAAAAGTGTCGATTCTGTTTTGCGTTTTGAAAGAATGCTGAACAAAACTTTTACTGCCGGTAAAAAATATGCGATGGTTAAACATGGCAAACGGAATGTACAGGATTATTCGGCTGAATACAGCCGGGCCTATCAAAAAATGCTCAATGGTATGGTTCAAAAAAGGATGCGCTCGGCCATATTATCAGTGGGCAGTTACTGGTACTCTGCTTGGGTTGATGCCGGGCAGCCCGACCTGAACAAATTGATAGCCGTGCCACTAAGCAGCAGTCAAAAGCAAAATATAGCGCATGAAGAAGCTTTGTACAAAGCCGGAAAAGTGTTAGATTTAGCTAAATAGATGATGACCCGGAAAGAAGATTAAGCAATTAAACTTTAGCCGCTTTTTTGTTATTCCTGCTTTTTATACCCGCGATGATTGGCGGCACAATTGAAAGCAGGATGATGATCACACCTATTAATGAAATATTGTTCTGGAAAAATGCGGTATTGCCTAACTCATACCCGGCAAACAAAAAAATAATTATCCATGATGCCCCGCCAATAATATTATAAAGGCTATAACGTAAAAGCGGCATTTTACCCACACCCGCCACAAAGGGCGCTATGGTGCGTATGATAGGCATAAAGCGGCTAAGTATTACAGCCTTTCCACCATGCTTATCAAAAAAAGCCTTTGTTTGCAAATAGTACTCCAGCTTCATCACCTTATTCTTCTCTTTAAATACTTTAGGCCCTAAATAATTCCCTAATAAATAATTTACGGTATTACCTGAAACTGCGGCAACTATGAGTATTATCCCCAAAACAACAATGGATAAACCGGTATTATTATGGGCATTGTTTGCTATTAAAGCGCCCGCAGCAAACAGTAACGAGTCGCCGGGTAAAAAAGGGGTGATCACAAAGCCGGTTTCGGCAAATATCACTACAAAAAGTATAAGATATGTCCACCCCTGGTATTGATGGGTTATTGCTGCAAGCTGCTTATCAATATGCAATATAAAGTGAATGACTTCTTTTATAAGTTCCAATGCTTTTTAATTTGCAGCAAAAATATAAATATAAATGGTACTTATTACCTGTTAATGATCACTGATGCCCCAAATGCCGAGGTATCTGTATTAAGTACTATGCCATAAGAGTAAAGTGTGTACAAACGGCCATCCTGTATGGTAGTGCTTTGCAGGGTTGGCGTAGGCAGTAAGGTTGTAGGCGACCCGGTTGGATAGATCTGAAAAACATAATTACCCGCCGGTAGTAGTACATAAGGCGAAATTCCTTTAAAAGGTATTTTTGTAAACGCGGCTGTGCCATTTGCCGCAACATCAAGCGTTGCTATATTTTGGGACGAGATGGCCGCATTAACAAACCTTATCTTCCCAAAACCAACAGCTGGCGTGCCGGTTGTATCATCAAGCGTAAGGATAGATGAAAGTGTATTATTAGAAACCAGGCCGGTAATGTATATGGAGTATTTATGATTGGCTAAAAACCCTGTATCTATGGTAATTAAATTTACCGTAGCTGTATTGGCTACAGCGGCAGTCCTTACTTGCAAAGGCAAACCAATTGAATTTAAATAAAAATAACCCGATGAAGATGGATAAAAATAAGAGGTGGTGCCCTGCATTATATACTGCACAAATAAATTTACAGGGTGAACATCGGGGCCAAGGTTTAAAATTTCAAGTTGTGTATTAAAACCTACGCTACTTGCATTACCCCCTTTACCACACGACGAAATAAATGGCATTATAAATACTGCCGTAATAAACAGTATTAAAAAAATATATGTTGCCCGGTTATTTTTTGTAGTCATTTAATTATCTATTGGGTGTCATTAACTATTAACCCTACACCAATTGCAGCGTTCCCTTTTCCATTTAACATTCCTTTTACAAATAAAGTATAAACAACATTGCCTTGCAATATAAGTGTAGTATCAATTGCTGGTTTGGTGATGCCCGCCTGGTATATTTTCACTTCTTTATAACCTAATTTTATTCGCGTAAATGAACCTGCATATTTAAAGGCACAACTATTAAAGTTCACTGTGCCCCCTTTATTAATGGTATCGCCTTTAGTGATCGAAAAACTAAGCGTCCCGGCGCTTGGGGCGGCATTCACAAACCTAACCATTGTTGAGCTATCGGTAGAATCACTGCTTAATGAATCGGCGGCAGCATCCAGCAGGTCTGCTGTTAAAAATGCTTTATCGGCTGTTTCACCCGCTACAAACATCGAATAATAGGTTGCCGTATCTAATGTATACGGGGTGGAAAACAAAACCACCTGGCTCCCCGTTTTTTTAAATGAATAATTTTGCAAGCCGGTTATGGTTTGAACGTAACCCGTAAAACCACTTGAATAAATACTTGATAAGTTATTTTGGCGGGTGCCGTTAATATAATAATTGAGCGTATCGGCAGTGGCATTAATGATACCAAACGCTGTAGTTGGCGGCACTGCCGGCGGAGTATCCTTATTCTTGCACGATAACATGCCTGTGATTACAGTAAACAAAATTAGGATAAATGATCTCGTATTCATGTAAATAGTACTATAACTGCTTATTATAGGTTTTGTTATCCTGATGAACAAAAAAGTCCGGCTTTTAAGCGGACTTTTTTAATTAGTGAATGACTGATTTAGTGAATGAGTGAATATTTATTGAGTGAATGGGCAATTGAGTGAATGAGTGAGTATTTATTAACTTACTAATCACTAAATCACTCATTCACTAAATCACTAATTCACTTATGCATAGCTATTAAGCATTACCGGCATTACCAGCATCAGCACATCTTCGTTCTCATCGCCGCCTTGTGGCAATAATAAGCCTGCACGGTTAGGGGTACTCATTTCAAGCGATACTTCTTCACAAGCCAGGTTCTTTAACATTTCTATCAAAAACCTCGCGTTAAAGCCTATCTCCATATCCTCGCCCTCATACTGGCAACCTAAACGCTCATGGGCTTCGTTGGCAAAATCAATATCTTCTGATGATATGTTCAGCTCGCTGCCATTAATTTTCAGCCTCACCTGGTGGGTGGTTTTATTGGCATAAATAGCCACACGGCTAAGTGAGCCCAAAAATGCCAGGCGGTCGATACTTAATTTATTAGGATTGTTTAATGGGATAACCGCTTCGTAATCGGGGTAACGCTCATCTATTAAACGGCAAACCATGTTGATGTTGCCAAATTTAAAGAACGCGCTGGTGCTGTTATACTCAACCGATACGTTCACATCATCAACCGGCAGGGCCGATTTTAAGAGTGTAAGCGCCTTTTTAGGCAAAATAAATGATGTAGTGGTAGCGGCTTTTGCATCCAGGCGACGGTAGCGTACTAATTTATGCGCATCGGTAGCTACAAAGGTTAAGTACTGGCTGGATAGCTGGCAGTAAACCCCTGTCATAGCCGGGCGCAACTCATCATTGCTCACCGCGAATATTGTTTTATTGATAGCTTCGGCTAACACCGAGGCCGGCAGGTTTACTGATGAAGCATTTTCAACCACCGGTATCTTCGGGAAATCTTCGCCATTTTCGCCGCTTAGCTTATATTTACCATCGCCCGCGCTTATTTCAATAGCAAACGTATTGTCATCAACAGAAAAAGTAACCGGTTGCTCAGGCAGCGATTTTAATGTCTCTAACAATATACGCGATGGAATAGCAATGCGCCCGTTTTCCTTAGCCTCAACGGTTAAAGAAGTGGTCATGCTGGTTTGCAGATCGGTAGCAGAAATGGTTAAGTTTCCATCCTTTATCTCAAACAAAAAGTTTTCCAGTATGGGCAGTACGGTACTGTTGCTTAACGCGCCGCTTACCGACTGTAATTGCTTGAGTAATGTTGATGTAGAAACAATAAATCTCATATAGTTTTAGTATTAGTAATCAAAAGTATAAAATTTAATGTGCATACTTCCGCTTGCGGGTATAATGTTGAAAAATAGCAAATATTAACACTATACACAAGGGTATAATGGTATTAATTAATTGCCAGTATAATTTTTCATCGCGTATGCGGGGGCGGTCAAGCAGGCGTATCTGTATCTCCTTTGTCCGCAGGGCTATCAGCCGCGAATCATCGGTCATATAATCGGCAATATTAAGCAGCAGGTTCTTGTTGCCAAAGGTTTGGCGGGTGTACTGATCATAACCCAGCGGGTATGGCGAGCCATCAGCAGCAACATGGTTTTTAAACACATCGCCATCGCTTATCACTATCATTTTTGTGGGTTTGCTTTCGGGTAGCGAGGCAATTTGCTCCTTCAGGCTATCAGGTATCGGGCGGTTCAGAAAATCCGACTGAAATTTCCCTTCCAGCAATACAGCAACTGTTTTTGGGTCGCTTTGAAAATCTTTGGCATCGGGTACCTGCTCTATAGCTTCCAGCGAAAGCATTTTTGGCGTGCTCAGCTTTTTATTATAGGGCGATGATGCCAGCAGCACCGTTTTGGTAACGTTTTTAATGGCAAGGGTATCAATAGTGCTTATAAATTCGCTACTGATGCCATCCAGGTTCTTCACTATCGGGTGTTTGGATAGCGGCATCAATATGGGATAAAACAACCAGGGCACCATTTGTATTTGCGCCTGCCCGCCAACATTGCCGGTGCTTACAGGTATTTGCGAGCAGTTCAGATCTGCAATCAGGTCATAATTGATGCGCACGCCATAAACAAAAAGCTGGTCGTCCAGGTTCAGTGCTTTTGGGAAGGCCATTTCCTCGTTGCCGTGGTTACGCAGGCTGTCGAGTTCGGCATTTACCTGGTCAATCGTCCAAACCACCCTGCCGCCACGCATGATGTACTGATCCAGCTTAAATTTTTCCAGTTCGGTAAAAGGCCTGTTGGGTTTGGGGATAAACAACAGCTTCACCTGCATTAAACCGGCAAACGGAATGGTTTTCAGATCGACCCTGCCAACCGAAAAACCATCAGACAAAGACCGCATGGCATCGTTCAACTGCAGGTCTGTTAATTCACCATGTCCTTCGGTAAAGCCAATTTCGGGCTTGCCGCCGCTCGTTACCTTTTTTATGGCCGATGAGAAAGCATACTCAAGGTTTTGGATGGAATTATTCAGCACTTCATCATCAGAAAGCCCTATGCGTGTTTGCAAAAGACTAACCGGTATCTCCCTGCCATTAGCCGAAACCAATGCCGCCGGGAAGATCACTTTTTGGGTTAAGCCATTATCGGTTTTTATGCTAAGGTTGGTTGGCGCAATACCTTTTGCTTCCAAATCCTGCGTAACCTGTCCCTGCTGCTCTTCGGTTAAACCTGCCAATGGGTTTACGAGTTCAAACTGCAGGTTATCGTGGCTGTAGGCCTGCAGGTCTGTAAGCATATCACGGGTGGCACGTTGCAGGCGTTTAAACCCTCCCGGGAAATCCTCACCCTTTAAATAAACCGTAACCTTAACCGGCGCTGAAAGGCCGCGCATGATCTCGCGGCTTACCGGCGATATGGTATAGCGTTTTTCTTTAGTAAAATCAAAACGGGTAAAGGCTACCGATGATATGGCCGCTAAAGAGATCATCAAACTTAACGTGCTTAAAAAGGCGGTATTGATAAGCTTTTTTTGGCGCTGCTTAAGCAATACAAACAGGGTAAACCATAAAAAAATACCGGCAAGAATGATAAAATATACCAGGTCGCGGGTATCAAGCACTCCCCTGCTTACTGATTGGTAATGCTGGGTAATGCCGAGGTCTTCGAGTGTCAGGTTTTGCAAGGATAGTATCTGGCTTAAAGAATCAAACCCGCTGTAAAAAAAGAAACAGAGAAATACCGCAATGGTAAAAGCGATGATCTGGTTTTTGGTGATGGATGAAGCAAACAACCCAATGGCCGCGAATGATGCACCCAGCAAAAATAGACCGATATATGAGCCGATAACCGCGCCGGTATCGATATTGCCTTGTGGTGTACCTAATACATAAACCGAGTAATAGTAAACCAGTGTTGGCACCAGCGCGAAAAGTATGAGCAGCAGGCTGGCCAAGTACTTGCCCAGCACTATTTGCCAATCAGTTAGCGGACGGGTGAGCAGCAGTTCAAAGGTGCCTTCTTTACGTTCCTCGGCCAGCGAACGCATGGTAATGGCCGGGATAAGGAACATGAAAAGGTAAGGCGCAGTACTGAAAAGACTGTCGAGCCCTGCGTAGCCATAATCTAATATGCTCGATTCAGGAAAAACCCACAAAAAAAGCCCCAATACAACTAAAAATACACCAATGGTAACATAAGCCACCAGTGAACTGAGATAAGAGGTAATTTCTTTTTTTAGGATACTAAACACGGTTAACCATTTATGCCTGAAATGCCGAAATTACAACAATAATATGCTATTGCAAAGTTGTGTTTCAGTTGGTAGTTGCCAGTTTGCAGTGGGCAGTATGCAGTGGGCAAGTTGTCTATATTGCAAACTGGCAACTGCCCACTGCCCACTGCAAACCGCACACTTTTTTAAAGCCCGAAATTATATGCTGCCCGGAAGGCAACCTGGTTTATATTTCCGGCGCTTGAAATGCGGCTTTCATAACGTATGCCCAAATCTATCGCGGTATAAGGGCTTTTCAACGGCAGGGATACGCCTATCATTGGCGAATAAACAAAATCGCTGCGGTAGCCCATAAAAGAGGAGTTAATGTTGTACGACTCGCCTATATCGCCTTCGAAATATATGCCTTTATGCAAAAAATATTTCAGGCCTATTTCAATCGGAACAAAATGCCCGTTTTGCATGGTATCGGCATAAGCGGTGCTTTTTGTACTATAATTGCTGAAAGCCGCCGTTAACGTAAAAGCTAACTTTTCGCCGGGAAAAGGAAATTCAAATTTAAATGATACCCCATCAACAGATGAATAGGTTTTATTGGTTTGCCCGGTGGCCGCGCCCACATCCAGCCCAATACTTAGCCACACATGCAGGTTTGCACGTGCAATTGAATCTTTTTGAAACGTTGAATCGATTTTTACAGGCGGGTTTGTTTGTGCATGGGAGCAAAAAGTCGCACAGCATAAAACCGCTAATACGAGTAAAGTTTTTTTCATGTTAGTTACGGTTAAAAAATAATTGGTTTATTTTCCTCATAAAACGATTAAGCAAATAAAAAAGTGTTTATGCGAAACACTTTTTTAAACTAATTAAAATTGGTACCCCATGTCTTTTATCATGGGTAAATACACCGGTAAATTGTCGAATAGTTTAAATAGCCCCTTTGTTTATTTGTTGGTTAAGCCTATAAAAATCTCTTCCAGCGATTTTCCTTTATTATTATCACGTAAGCCCTGCAGGCTATCATCGGCCACTATATTGCCTTTATCAATAATAATTACCTGGTTACATACTGCCTCTACCTCCTGCATAATATGGGTACTCAGGATGATGGTTTTTGTTTTGCCCAGGTCGAGGATCAATTGCCTGATGCCGATAAGCTGATTAGGGTCAAGCCCAGATGTAGGCTCGTCCAAAATCAGCACTTCCGGGTCGTGCAAAATGGCTTGTGCCAGCCCTACCCGTTGGCGGTAGCCTTTGGATAGCTGTCCTATTTTTTTATGCTTTTCGGGCCCAAGACCGGTTTGCTCAATAATATCGGCAATGCGGCTTTGCGGCGATGCTATTTTGTGGATACCGGCAATAAACCCCAGCGATTCCTTCACATACATATCCAAATATAGCGAATTACTTTCGGGTAAATAGCCAATGTGTTTACGCACTTCCAGCGAGTCTTTTTCTACATCAAACCCACAAACCGATGCCGTGCCTGACGTTTGCGGGATAAAGCAGGTAAGTATTTTCATGGTGGTTGATTTACCGGCACCATTAGGCCCTAAAAAACCTAACACGCCCGGTTCTGCGCCAAACGTAATACTGTCAATTGCCTTTTGCTTACCGTAAACCTTGGTTAATGCCTCAACGCGGATACTCATGTGGTAAATGTATAGAAAAGTCCGAAAGTCCGAAAGACGGAAAGTCCGAAAGTTTTTAAAAAAAATGAATATAGCCGCTACGACCAATTTTTAAATTCCATTATTCTACCGCTTCACTCCACCTCTTTCAACGATTTTATCGTTACCCAAAACTCCGGCTCGTATTCCTTTGCTACTTCGGTGGTCATATCCATATAAACCTGTATGCCTTTATTATGCTTATCAATCAGGTATATCATATAGATCACATGGTCAATATTGTTTGCAGTATAGATTCCTTTAATATAAATACCATTTTTAAAGTTCAGCGGATATCCCACATCCTTATAAGTAAGAAAATGCTGGGGCTTTACACCTTGATCCGTAAAGGGTTGCATTTTTTTACTGGCGAAAAGCGCTACATCCTGCTTATAACCCGTTGCGTCCTCAGCATACATCATAATGGCTGGTATCACCAGGTTACCCTTCGAGTCGGTTACCCCGTTGCGTTTAAATATATATTCCCCTGGCGGTTTGTTAACGGCAATGTGCCATTCATCATTAGGCAACTGAAAAATAAGCGGGAACTCATATTTAGGCGTGGCTATGTTGTTTGGTTTATTTTGGCAGATGCCAATAGCGCAGGTGAACAACAGCAATAAGACAAGAGTTGGTTTTTTTAGCATTGGTTTAACGCAATTTAGGGATGAAGATAATATTTGGCTGATGAAAACCAATAATATTGCTGAAACCACTTTACTACGTGCGCCATTGCTGAGGAACGAAGCAATCTCACATGATAGGTATCGGACATGCATATCGCTTACTTGTATAGTGGCGTTGCTTAGTGCATCAATGACGTGATGTTGATGAGTGGAGTTGCTTCGTGCCTCAATGACGCGTGTTGAAATAAATCCGAAATCGAAATTCCGGCATCCGAAATCCAAAAAAGTCTATATTTGCCCCTACTATGAGCAAAAATACCGACGAACTGTTTAAGAATGTTATAGCACATGCTAAGGAATATGGTTTTGTTTTCCCGTCCAGCGAAATTTATGATGGCCTGAGCGCTGTACTGAAAAACAACCTGAAAACCTATTGGTGGAAGGCAATGGTGCAGATGAATGATAACATTGTAGGTATTGACAGCGCCATATTTATGCACCCAAAAATATGGAAGGCGAGCGGCCACGTGGATGGCTTTAGCGACCCGATGATCGATAATAAAGACTCAAAAAAACGCTACCGTGCAGATCAATTATTAGAAGATAAGATAGCACGTTACGATAAAGACGGCAAAACGGATAAGGCCGAGGCCCTGCAGCATGAAATGGATGAAGCGCTGAAAGCCGAGAACCTGCCCCGCCTGAAAGAACTGATCATAGAGCATGAAATTGCCTGCCCCGTAAGCGGTACCCGCAACTGGACGGATGTACGCCAGTTTAACCTGATGTTCAGCACCCAGATGGGCGCTGTGGCTGATGATGCCGATGTGGTTTACCTGCGCCCCGAAACCGCGCAGGGCATATTTGTTAACTATCTGAACGTGCAAAAATCGGGCAGGATGAAAATTCCTTTCGGTATTGCACAAATTGGCAAGGCTTTCCGTAACGAGGTGATCGCCCGCCAGTTCATTATCCGGATGCGCGAGTTTGAGCAGATGGAAATGCAATTCTTCGTCCGCCCCGGCACACAAGCCGAATGGTTCGACAAATGGAAGCAGGCGCGCCTCGATTGGCACCTGGCCCTCGGCACCGAGGTTAACAAATACCGCTTTCATGAGCACGTAAAACTGGCGCATTATGCCGATGCCGCTTTTGATATTGAGTTTGAGTTTCCTTTCGGATTTAAAGAAGTGGAAGGTATACACAGCCGCACCGATTTCGATTTGAGCCAGCACCAGAAATTCTCGGGCAAAAAATTGCAATATTTCGACCCGGAGATCAATCAAAACTACGTGCCTTATGTAATTGAAACCTCTATAGGGCTCGACCGTATGTTTTTGCTTACGCTGATAAACGCTTACGAGGAAGAAGACCTGAGCACCGACGAAAAACAGGATAGCCGCACCGTATTGCGCCTGCACCCATGCCTTGCTCCTGTTAAAGCGGCCATATTCCCGCTTACCAAAAAAGACGGCCTGCCCGAAAAGGCCCGCGAAATAATGGATGAGCTAAAAGCCGATTTCAACCTGCAATACGAGGAAAAAGATGCCATAGGCAAACGCTACCGCCGCCAGGATGCTATCGGTACGCCATTCTGCATCACGGTAGATCATCAAACTTTAGAGGATAATACCGTAACCATTCGCTACCGCGATAAAATGGATCAGGAACGCGTAGCCGCCGATGACCTGAAAAAAATCATTGGCGATATGGTGAGTTGGAGGAATCTTTTGAAGTAGTTCATTCGTTCACTGGTTCATCAGTTCATTGGTGGATAGTTTGTTAATCAATCGCTACCAGTATTTCATAAACAAAAAAGCCCTTTAAACGGGCTTTTTTGTTTATATAAGATTGCTTAGCATATATTGGATAGATACCAATGAACTAATGAACCAGTGAATAAATGAACCACTTAGTTACTAACCGGGTTATCGGCGTTATGCAGGGTACCATTCTTAAACAATACCGGATCAACCTTTTTAGGGTCGCCCTGGTAAACCCATACAATGTTGCCTATGTATTTAATAAAGGCATTGTTTATATCTTCAACTGTAACTTTTTTAATATTGTCCATTAAGGTTAACGATTTTTTCCAGTCGCCGTGCAATACTTCATTCGCTGCTATTGACGATGCCTGTGCTGCATTAGTTTCGTTTTTATAATAAAAACCTGTTAAAAAGGTGGTTTTCATATTGGCTAATTCGCCAGCGTTAAAGCCGTGTTTTTTGGTACTGTCAACCAGTTTATCAAAAACGGCTATGTACTTGTTAGGCATGGTGGTTGATACCCTGAATTTTGCGGTAGATACCGTTCCGGAAGCGAAAAATACCTGCGGCGCATAAGACAGGCCATTTTTTGTGCGGATATCTAAAAAGTGCCTGTCGTAAAATATACTTATCGCCATTTGAAAAGCGTAAAAATCGGGGGCATCAAGTTCAGGCCCGCTGGTTACGCCTTCAACGTAATTGGTTGCCAGGTCGCGCGATTCTGCCGTGAATGAATTATTATAAACCCTGAAGAACGATTTCTTTAATTCAAAAGGCCTGCCCTGTTTAATGGTTGATAGCATATCATGCACCTTAGCTTCGATCACTGCCCTATCCAGATCGCCAACAACAACAATAAAAATATGCGATTTGGTTAATATGGAGTGATAGTACGCCTTGGTTTCATCTGCTGTTAAAGCGGTGATATCTTCGGCAGTCCCTTGTGGTTGTTTGGCATAGTCGCGGCCTGCAAAGGCTACCTTGGTGGCCAGTTTATCAATGGCCGCGTCGGGTTGCGAATCTGTTGCCTTTAAGCCGTTAAGTGCATCCTGCTTGATCCGTTTGAATTCGGCAGTATCAAACTTAGGTTCGGTAATTGCCTCAGTATAAAGCGGCCAAACGGAGTTTACATCACTCTTTATACAATTCATCCTTATTACAGAAAAATCCTTGCCTGCAAAGCCATAAACAGATGCGTCGAGCTTATCAAGCGCATCTTTAAAGCTGTTTTTATCATGTTTTAAAGTTCCGCACTCTGTTAGGCCACGCATAGCCAATGCTTCAATACCCTGTTTCTCAACCGGGTAATTTGCCACACCGCCTTTTATAATAGTTTGCACTTCAACAATATCGTTGCCGCTTGGCTGTACTATCACCTTTACGCCATCAACCATAAAGTCATAGGCCTTTTGCTGTGCCTGTGCTGTTTTTATATTTCCAAATGCCGCTGCAATTAGCAGGGTAAATACATATTTTTTCATCATTGGTATAGGTTAAATTTATTTAGCTACAAAAAACGAAGCTGCATTAACTGTTTTATTCAAATCGGGTGCTATTATTATACCGGCAACGTATGCCTTGCCTGTAATATAAGTTTCCAGGTACCTTTTTATATCGGTACGGGTTATTTTCTGGTAATCATCGGTATTATCGGTATAATAATTCAGCGATGTGCTGCACCAGTCATAACTAACCTGGCTTGGCAGCGATGATGGTTTTTCTTTGGCACGCATATCATCGCGCAGCAAAATTGCCTTGGCATCAGCTAACTGATCATCAGTATAATAATCAGCATTATCAAACATGCTTAACTGGTTCATTAACTCGGCATAGCACTCTTTTACCTTGTTTGGGTTAGGCACTACAAATATGGTAATAGGGCCAACATATTTGCTGGTTTGATAGCTAAGGCTTACACTGCTTGCTAATCCTTTATCAATCAAGGCCTGTTGTAGTTTTGATGAGTTTAAGCCAACTATAGTCGAAAAAACATCAGCAGCGATGGTTGCGGCCGAATCGGTCAGGTATGAGGGGCCCTGCCACGAGAAATCCATAAAAGGTGTTTGGGCTATACTTGATTCTTTTATAAAATAATCGTTTTTAGTTAAAGGCTTAAATGCCGGTATCGGGAACTTTTGGATAGGGTCGAAACCACTGCTTTGCCAATCGCCAAAGATCTTTTCAGCCATGGCAAAAGCTTCTTCGTGGTGTACGTCGCCACAAATGGTTAACAAGCTATTATTAGGGAAGTAGTATTTATTTTTGATGACCATCATTTTTTCAGGCGTAGCCGTATTGATGATATTGTGTATACCGATAGGGTTTTTACGGGTGAACTGATCTGTCCAAAGGCGTTTACGCACTTCAAAATCTAACTGGAAGCCCGGGTTGCTTTCGGCACGCTGAAACTCGCCGTCAACCACTACCCTTTCCTTTTGCATATCTTCTATCCGGTAAATGGGGAAACGGATGGCTGCGTTCAAAAACCTAAGGCCCGCGTTCAGGCTATCCCTGTCGAACGTAAAGAAATAGTTTACACGTTCATCACCAGTGGTACCATTCCAAATGGCGCCAAGCTCCTGGGTGCGTTTTAAAAGCAATTCCTGGGTTGGGTAATCCTTATTCGCCTTAAAAAACATGTGCTCAAAAAGGTGCGAAAGCCCGTTATAAACCGAATCTTCGGTAAAAGAGCCATTTTTAACTGCAATTTCAATGGTTGCCAGTGGCACTTTGCTGTTTTCAATAACAACAACCTGTAAGCCGTTTGGTAATTGTTTCCAATAGTAACCTGCAGGTAACCGCAATTGCGCAAATGAGCTTACAGCAATAAACAGCCCTGCGACGCTTAATGTAAAACGTTTAAAATTTTTCGAGGTCATATAGAGTGATAATTTAATTGAGATTATAAATATATAGCATTTGTGCTAAACAAAAAAAGCCCGGCGCAAAAACGCCAGACTTTTAACATATTTTAATAATACTTATAAGGTATTATTGATATTGTACATTCAAAGTAATAGGAACGCTTAAAGCCTTTGATATAATGCAATTAGCTTTTGCACCTTCGGCGATCTCCTTAAATTTTTCTGCAGACACCCCTGCAATGGCTGATCCTACCAGGTTCAACTGAATACCTGTGATGCTTAAGGCAGTCATATCCAGGTCTAAAACAGCTTCGGTGTTCAAATCGCCGGGCGTAAATCCCGCTTGAGTTAACGCGGCACCAACAGCCATAGTAAAACAGCCTGCATGTGCTGCGGCGATCAATTCTTCGGGGTTAGTGCCAATACCATCGGCAAAACGGGTTTTAAATGAATACTGGGTGTTGTTAAGTATGGTACTTTGGGTTGATATTTCGCCTTTACCCTCGGTTAGTGTACCATTCCAATGTGCTTTTGCTGTACGTTTCATATAGATAGTTTTTTAGTTTTTATAAGTGTAAAATTAGTGTTTTGTTTGATTGATAGATATAGATAATATTTATAGCATTTAAATCAGCAAAGGGTTTACCATTTAGCCCGCTCATATTGTAGCGGCCATTTAACTTCAGCACCAAGCTCATGCGCTGCACGTAGCGGGAAGTGCGGGTCGCGCAGCATTTCGCGTGCAAGAAATACAATATCGGCATGGCCGGTTTGTATAATGCTATCGGCTTGTAATGCTTCGGTAATGAGGCCAACCGCGCCTGTAAGTATGCCCGTTTTGCGTACAGCTTCGGAAAACTGAACCTGGTAACCCGGCCCTACCGGAATTTTCGCCGAGGCCACATTACCACCCGATGAACAATCAACCAGGTCGACACCTTTATCTTTTAATATTTTGGCCAACGCTACCGAATCATCGCTCGTCCAGCCACCTTCTGTCCAGTCGCTTGCCGAGATCCTTACAAACAAAGGATTATCCGCAGGCCAAACTTCCTGTACGCTTTCAATAATCTCCAGCAAAAGCCTTATACGGTTTTCAAATGAACCGCCGTATTCATCAGTACGCACATTGCTCAGGGGCGATAAAAATTCGTGTACCAGATAACCATGCGCGCCATGTAGTTCAATCACCTTAAACCCGGCTTTTATAGCCCGTGTAGTGGCGGCTTTAAAATCAGCCTTAATTTTTTCAATGCCTGCCTTATCTAATTCAAGTGGAGCTTCCTCATTTTCGGTAAAAGGTATGGCACTTGGCGCTACTGTTTGCCATCCGCCGGGCTGATCTGATAATATTTGCTTACCACCATCCCATGGGCTTTTATGGCTGGCCTTACGGCCTGCATGTGCCAATTGTATGCCCGCTACTGCGCCATGCGCGTGTATAAATTCAGTTATCTGTTTTAACTTATCAATATGTTCATCCTTATATATGCCCAGATCGGCGGCGGTTATCCTGCCCTCAGGCGATACCGCCGTTGCCTCGGTAATAATTAAACCTGCGCCGCCAACTGCCCTGCTGCCTAAATGCACCAGGTGCCAGTCGTTAGCAAACCCGTCTTCGCTGGAGTATTCGCACATGGGCGATACGGCTATGCGGTTCTTTAATTCGATATTTTTTATTTTTAATGGTGAAAACAGATGCGGCATGATGTTTTTTTTACAAATATGATAAGTAACATTTATAGCAGTATCACAGTTTTGTAATATAGAGTTTACATTAACTGTGGCTATAATAAATGTTTAAACGCATACATTTGTTTTCATACACTATCTATTATGAAAAACGAAAAAAACTATGTTGAACTGGCCGTTAGCGATGACACACAAATGGCCGCTTACACTGCATTCCCTCAAAATAAAACCGGTAATTTACCTGCCATTATACTATTACAGGAGGCATTTGGGGTAAATAACCACATCCGTAACGTTGCCGACAGTTATGCGGAAAAAGGCTATGTGGTTATCGCACCCGAGCTTTTCCACCGCACGGCACCCGAAGGCACTGTTTTTGCCTATGATGATTTCCCATCGGTAATGCAGCATTACTCAGCCATAACCAATGAAGGTTTAGAGGCCGACCTAAAAGCCTGCCATAAATGGCTTACCGAACAACCTACAGTTGATAACGGCAAACTATATTGCATAGGCTATTGCCTTGGCGGCAGGGTAGCCTTTTTGGCGAATGCGGTATTACCGCTTAAAGCCGCGGTATCTTATTACGGTAGTGGTATTGATCAGATGACTGATAAAATATCTCAACTACATGGCAGGCATTTATTTTTTTGGGGAGGATTAGACAAGCATATCAAAACTGAAAACATAAATGCCGTGGTAGCCGCTATGGACGAGGGCGGCAAGGATTTCATCAACGTAAAAATATCATACGCCGACCACGGCTTTAATTGCGACGAAAAGCCAGCTTATAATAAAGCCGCTGCAACAGAAGCATTAGCGCTTACATTGGCTTTTTTACAAAACAGTTAGTAAAATACTAATGTTAATGTAATTTAGGCGGTTATTAAACCTACTTAAATATGACTTCATACACGACGTTAATCATATTAAGCGGGTTGGTGATCTTTTCGTACCTGTTTGATCTTTTAGGTGGTAAAACCAAAATACCATCGGTTATTTTACTGATGTGCCTGGGCATACTCATTAAACAGGTGTTAGATTACTTTGGCTTTACCGCAATAAATTTCACCAATATTTTACCTACCCTGGGTACTTTAGGGCTTGTTTTGATTGTTTTTGAAGGCGCGCTCGAACTGAGGTACAGCCGCGATAAAAACAGCGTTATAAAAAAATCCTTCTTTTCGGCGCTCATTATCCTGCTGGCAACCGCCTTGCTTATTACCTGGATCATCAACCGAATAAGCGGCCAGGATTTTTACCGTTGCTTTATAAATGCCATCCCGTTTTGTGTCATAAGTTCAGCCGTAGCTATCCCGGCAGCAGCCAACATCAGCAAAGCAAAAAGGGAATTTATTGTCTATGAATCGTCCTTTTCGGATATTCTTACCGTGATATTGTTCAATTTCATGATCAATAACCGGCAAATCAGCGTATCATCCTTTACCAACCTAGTCGGTGAATTTGGCGTTATTATTATTGTAGTGATCTGCTCATGCCTGCTGCTGCTGTATTTGATTGGCCGCTTAACGCATCATGTAAAATCGTTCCTGGTGATATCCATACTCATCTTGGTTTATTCCATCGGACAATTGTTCCATTTGTCGTCGCTGGTGATAGTTTTAGCACTGGGTTTATTCTTAAACAATGCCAGCCAGATAAAATTTCCACCCTTCAGAAAGTACTTTTTATACCCCCGGTTAGCCTACGATATTAAACAGCTTTTCCAGCTATCCGCCGAAAGCGCTTTCCTGATGCGTACCTTCTTTTTTATCATGTTTGGTTATACGATGGATGTGTTTCAGTTGGAACATTGGTCGGTACTGATCAGTGGCGGAGTTATGTTACTCGGCATCTATGTTATCAGGTTTTTATACATAAAACTGGTATCAAAAACCGACTTGTTGCCCGAACTGGTGCTTATCCCGCGCGGCCTCATCAGCATATTACTTTATTATAGCCTGCCACCTGATATGAAAATTAAAGGTATAGAAACGGGGTTATTG